>Ga0315908_10003523_pt1 | contig 11341 bp, 4 predicted proteins | sample LakEriMetagenome_12_FD_203520 | JGI IMG/M metagenome (GOLD analysis project Ga0315908, IMG submission 203520) | Freshwater fungal communities from buoy surface, Lake Erie, Ohio, United States - Buoy 4 MA124 | ecosystem: Environmental > Aquatic > Freshwater > Lake > Lake biofilm | place: USA...
TTAGAAAAGGACCCATAGTTTTAATATGATGTAAAGGAGTTAAAAGTATTTTAGTTCCAAATTGAAAATATTTAAATAATGAATCAAGTTATTTATGATAAAATTTAAGTAGGATTAAAAGATTTCGATTTATTAAAGTAAGAATATGGAAATAAAACTGTTTAAGATAGTTAAAATAATTTAAATAATTTTACTTCCAAGATATAAAATATGTTAGCAGATATTAAAATAGCAAGTTCTAATATTAAGAGTTTAAAAAATGATTTAATAAGATTTTTCCATAATGATATAGAGCATTACAATATTACAAATGAAGGATTGTCTACTCTTAAATAAATATTACTTAAAGATATAACTAGAGCCAAATAACTCTCAAGAATCAATAAACTTTAACATAGTGTTGTTAAAAAACTATATAAATATGTCAGTAATATATCAAATACTATCATTAAAACTAACTTCTAAACTGAAATCAAAGGTTTATATCATCAGATTTCAAAGTAAATATTCAAAATTATTATTAAATTATTTTAATTTTTATTATATTGTGATATTATAAATTTAAGATATTATGTTGTTAAGTGGAAACCAGTTTTAAGAAAAAAATTTGTTGTTTAATAGATTCCAGTCCAATATTAATGGGTAAACTATAGACTTATGTAAAAATAATTAAACAAAATAAATTCAAAAATTTGATTTAATACAATAAAAAAATAAAAATATATATTTATAAATAAATTGAAAAATAAGAAATAATAATGGATATATAAAAAATAGAAAAACAAAGTAAAGATTTTGATGAAGAAGTAATAAAGTAAGTGATTGTTAGCTATATGAATTTTCCTAAATAAGGAATAAATTTTCGAGATATAACTCCAATATTTTAATAACCTAGTTTGGTGAAGATGTTAATAAAATAATCAGTAAAATAAATAAGAGAAAAAGGTTTAGAGGTGGATTGTGTGGCTGGTTTAGAGAGCAGAGGATTTTTATTGGGAGTGGGGATAGCTTAGAAGCTGGGAGTAAGTTTTGTTTTGATAAGAAAGGAAGGGAAATTACCAGGAGAAAAATGTAAGATTGGATATGGATTGGAATACGGAGAGAATGTGATAGAGATTCATAAAGAGTAAATAAAATAAAACTGGAAAGTTCTCATTCATGATGATCTCTTAGCTACTGGAGGAACAGCAGAAGCAGCTGCCAAACTCATACTTCTTTGTAAAGCCACTGTTATTGCATTTCACTTTATCATTCATCTCCTCTCACTTAATGCCTCTCCTCGTCTACTCCCCTTCTCATCTCATCTCCTCTCTCTTCTTAATTATCACGACTGATTTATCATTATTGTCTTATATTATTTTTATAATTTTAACTTTTTCCTTAGAATCATATATGATGCTTAATAATAATATAAAAATAAGTTAAGAATGTAGAGATTAGAGGAATTGTTTAAAGATATGATGAATTTGTAGGAATAAGTTTATAAGATAAAAGAAATGAGAATAAGAAATTTCAAGTCATTTGGGGATAAAGAGGAGAGAGTGGGTCCTTTCTTAGATGTGACTAGCATAGTGGGTCCGAATGGGAGTGGGAAATCAAACATCATTGAGGCTCTATAATTTGTTATAAATGATCAATGGAACTATTCTGATATTAATCATTATAATAATCGACTCCCAATTTCTGTTGAACTCATCCTTATTCTTAATCCTAATTATTCCCAGCTCCACACTCTCCATCAATCTCATACTATTCAATTTAAAAAAATAGCAAATCCAATCTAATATTATTTCAATAATAAGTAAATTAATAAAACTCAATATTATCAATATATAAATTAATATCTCAAGATCAACATAGTAAATCAAAATATGTACTAAAATATCATCAATAAAAAACATATCCAACTCACAGAATATATTGAAAAGCTAAGTGGTAGTATTGAATTTAAATCTTAATATGATAAATTACAAACTAAACTCAAAATCTTAAAGCAAGAAAATCAAGATTTAGTTGATAAACTATTATATCTTAATGAAAAAAAAAGAAATCTTAAAAATACTATTGCTAATAGAAAAGAATACAAAAATATAAATTAAGACATAAATAATCTAAATAAAAATATAGAATTTTTGAAGTTTTTAGAATTGGACCTTAAAATAAAAGAAAATCATTAATAATAAACATAAAAAATTGTTTTATCTGACTAACTTAAAGATTAATAAAATACTATAATTAAAGATTTGAATTATTTACAATAAGAAATAAAAGAAGAGTAGTAATTTATACAAGAGTAAGAAAAATAAAATTAAATTTAAATTTTAAATAATGAAAAAATTAATCAATAAATTTAAAGTCTACAATAGTAAGTTGATAATTAAGATAAGATAAAGTAATAAATAGAAAATCAAATACATGAAATTTAATTTGAATTTTAAAATCTATAAAATAATAAATAGAAACTAGATCAAAAAATATTTATAATAGAAGAAAAAATTTAAGAAATATATAATTATGAAAACATAATTTAAAATCATTTAGAATTTAATCAATTATATGATTAATATATACTTGAAAAAGATGGAAAGAATAAAAACGAATAAAAATGAATAGAAATAAGTAATTTAATAAAAGAAGTTGAAATTAAGATTGATTAAATAAAATATTAAATATAATAAAATAACGATTCAAAATAATAATACGAATAGTAATAAGAAAATATAAAGTTATAAAAAAAATGAATAACTGAATATGAATAAAAAATAGAAGAAATATTGTTAAAAGAAAATAAATTAGAAGAGTAGATAATAAAAGATTAAAATGAATTAAAAAAACTGGAAATCGAGATAGTAGATAAAGAGAAATAATAAGAATTACATAGAATAAATGAATATGATAAGAATATATTTAATGAATTGGGAAAGATAAAGAGTTATAAAGGAAAATTAAGTGAATTATACAAAGTTATAGATAAAAAGTATGAAGTATGTTTGAGGAGATTAATTGAAGAGGAAGAAGAGATTTTGATAATAGGAGAATAAGAAGATATTTAAAATGTATAGGAATTATTGAATGAGTTTAACCGATAATATAAAGTGATAGTTTTAGAGAAAATAAGTAGATTAGATGAAGAAGAGAGGAAATAAAATCTAAATCTCATTCGAAGTAGGATTGATGTTAGGAATTAAATGGTATGTCTCGATTTAATTGAGTTTGAACCTCCTTATGCTTTACTCTTCTCTTACATCCTTAAAGATGCAATATGGATTAGGTATCATCATTATCTTCTATTATATTACTTTTCAATATATTATAATATATGATAATATAATTTATCATTTTATATTATTTTAAATTATATTTACATATTATATTTAATTATAAAAATAAAATAATAATAATAATATAAGGTCTCTGGAACATCAAGTAGCAGATGTGAAATTATAAGTAAGTGATGGTGTAATGCTGAAGAATGATATGATAAAACTATTCAACTCTTAAAGTTAAAGTTCAAAAATAATAGCAAGTAACTCCTTAAACCAAATATAAAAACTAAAAACTATTCAACATCAAATATAAATAAATTACAATTCCAATAATCATTCTTATATGTAGCATCTTAACTAGAAGCAACATATATCATAGTTATTAAGCAATTCTAAACATTAACTGCATTTATTATCTCATAATTTACTTTAAAACGATTTTACTCTCATTCACTCTTAACTTTCTAAATCTCTAAAGCAATTAGATTAAGAGGCTATTAAACTCAATGAATAATTGCATAATACTCTCAAAATACTCAATTCAGATATTATTAATTCTTCACTCTTTTCTTAATTCAAAGATAAAAAAATCTTATAATAGCTCATTAAATTTAAAGAGTAGCCTTTTTAAATTAAGTATGAATTAAAATAATAATAATAAATTAATTCTTTATAATAATAATAAATATTAAATTAATAAAATATTATAGAAAATAAAATAAAATAAAAAGAAAATCTATTAAAATAAACATTAAATAATATTTAATTAAACAAATAAGAAATATAATAATTATAATCTACTTTATAATAAAACTAAATTGTATTTTAATAAGTAAATAGCAAATATAATGAATTAATAAATAAATAATTTCAATATTAGAAAGAAATAGAATCTATGAATTAAAAATAGAAGAAAAAGATATTGAAAATAGAAAATTTAAAATAAGAAGAAAAGAAATTAGTATAAAAATAACATTAATTGTACGAAGAAATAAAAATAAAAAGAATATAATTGAATGTAGAATAAATAAAAATATAATAAAGGGTAATAAATGAAGATGGATTAATTGGATTGTAATTAGATTATGATTAGAGTTTAATAAGGAGTATTTTGAAAGTGGAAGAGAATTGTGATTATGATTAGGAAATGGTAAGAAAAGAAATATAGAGATAGAGTAAGGAGGTGGAAAAGAAGAGAGAGGAATTTGAGAAGTATACAAGTTGTTGTTATGGGGAGAGTATGGAGAATAAGGAAGAAGAGTTGTAAGAAGTTATAGAGGAACAGAAGATGGTAAGTGAGATGATGGAGAAGAAATAGAGGGAGAGTGAAGAAGCAGAGGGAGAATGGAGGAAGGTAAGGGATAAGTGAGTGGAGATGTTTAGAGGAGTGTTCGAGAAGATGGAGAGATTGATAGAGCCCATTTATCAGGCGTTGTCCACTCAGAGTGCCAAAGCACAACTCTACTTAGAGAATATTCAAGAACCTTATCTCCAAGGCACCATTTATACCACCACTCCTCCTCATAAAAGGTTTATCTTCGACATTCATTCTCTTTCTGGAGGCGAAAAAACCATCTCTCAACTTGCACTTCTCTTCGCTATTTCACTTTCCTTAAATCAAAACATTATTCTTTTCGATGAAATTGATGCTCATCTCGATTCATCAAATATTCTTAAAATCATACAATTCTTTAATCAATATGTCACTAATCTATTCAATTAATAACTCATCATCATCACTCATCAACCTAATATTTTCAATATTTCTCACTCTCTTGTTGGAGTTACTGTCAATTCTTCATCCTCACAAACTTTCAATCTACTTCTTTAATGATAAATATTATTCCCGTAATTCTATTATATATTTAATAAATTCATTTATAATTTATGATAATTCTTTTTATTCTATTTATATGCAGTTTCAAATTTAAATATCATTTAACAAACTAGCAAATCCTATTGGTTTTGCTTATTTTTTTTACATTAAATCCCGTTTTTTTTGCTAGATTTCAGCTAATTTTATTAATTTAGGATTTTTATCGAAGCCTGGTATTTTACTTAAAGTTTATAATAAAGAGCTTTAAACTTAATTTTAATTACTTATAGGAGTAGAAAGATTGGGATTGGATTTTTTAGACGAAATATCTAATTGATCAATATTGGTATTGTTGTTTGATAATTATAAATACTAATTTTATAAATCTTATAGTTATTTTTTCTTCTTTAATAATTCTAATTATTAGTTTTCGAGATCGTGATTATTATTGTTGAGAAGAGTTTTATTAAAGAGTTTATGATTATTATTATTAGTGTCACTATCCTTCTTGTAGAAAGTATAATTGCCAATTTTGATGGTTTCTGAGTTAATGTTAAACTTTTTTAAGTCTTGCAATCTTTTCTGTTCTTTTAATTTGAGGATTTACTTGAGTTAATTTGATTGCACCTTATCCATAAGATAGTCTATATTATTAAAATCATACTCTTACTATGCCATTAAATCTTGCTCTCCCAACTGTTTCATTTCAAAAGGGTCTAAAGGCAAATTTACTTCATCTTCTATCCTCTCTAATTGATCATTCAGTTCTTTCTATACTTCCTATATCTCTTTATAATTTACTTTCTTCTCAAATTCCTTTTGCTTTATTACTTCTTCCAATCTTTCTTTCTCTTAAACTTTAATCAACCCTTCGCTTAATTAATTCACTTCAAATTCTAATCGTTTACCATAATATAAATCATCATTCTATAATATTTATTAAACCTTATCCTATTTAAACTTATCATAATCACTATTTTAAATTTCTTGATTCTTTTAAACAAATCTTAAATCATTGACACTAGTTTAATTTATTTATTCTTCTATATTATGAATAAACTAATCAATTATATCATAATGCTAATGTTGCTATTTAATATGTGAATCCAATATATAGTATGTTATATTTTTACTTAGAGAATCAATTTTTTCTATCAATTTAAAATGAAGTAATTACCATTAATAAATATCATTTGCTTTTTTCAATGTTACTGCTTTTGAGTATTTATTAATAACGTTTATAAATGAGTGTTAATTAATTATACATTATTTATCATGTTTATTTCTTTCTCTTAATTTAAATATCATACTTAATATTTCATGCACATCCTTAATTGTTATTCCTTAATTAACTATTTTATTCTTCTCTATATTAACTAATAATTATTCTCTTAAGATTACATCTAAATTATCTATAAATTATAAACAACTATATTTTCCTTCTATCCCTTAAACATCATCTTCGCTTTTTAACCATTACTAACTTTCTTTTAACTCATCTAATTAATCCAAAGCTTTTAAATAAATTGTCATATTATTTCTTCTAATTATTTTACTATTTCTCTTTATCCTTCCCTCAATGCATTCAAATTCATCATATTATTGTTATTATGTTTATTTTTAAATTAATTATTTGATGAATGTGATATTATTATTATTGGATTATATTTATATTTTTTATTAGAGTGTATTATTTAATGAGAGATTATAATTATAATTAGAGATTTGCATGAAGCTAGAATTAATAAATGTATTAGATAATAATGAGTTCTGATAGGACTAGAAATTGATTTCAGCTTTGTATATTTGATGAGTGATGATTTACTTGATAGAAATTAAATCTAGGAAGTCAATGAAGAGAGTTGGAAAAGCAATCTTCTACATGAAAACTTGGTTGATATTGATAGGGTTGTCAGTTCCTAAGATAATAATGAAATATTCCGAGTGGGAATAATTATTAATATTATCTTGCAACCAGTTGAGAGCCTTGTTGAGAATGAGTTTGCCATAAAATGAATTAGAGTTACACAGAATAGACTCCATTTTACTTATGTGGAACAAAGTTGGTCGGTTCAACTCTTTTGATATTTCTATTTGAGAGCTGAACAGCTTCTCCAATTCCCATTATTCACTCTCATTATTTTCCACAAAGTTGTTTAGAATCTCAATTGATTCTATTTCCTTGTAAATAAAGTTATTCTCCTCTCCTATCTATTCTATCAATTATTTCTATAATAATAAATCATATCCTACTAAAAATAATCCATTCACTCTCTTCATTAAATCTTTATTCTCTTTCTTTCTAGGAATTATTAGAATGTTCCTAATTTCTTATAAAACTTTCTCACTTAATCCCACTCTTTCATTTATTTTTTCATTTTTCTATTTTATTTATTTTTTAAATCGATTTAAAGTACTAATATTATTTAATTATCCTTCAATTTTATTTATCTTTATAAATTTATCTTCAAAATCATCTGTATTTTGTACAAGTTTAATGAATTAGTTATAATCAACATCATTCAAAATTTATTTAATTAGAAATAATATTATTAAAATGAACTTCATTATTTTATATTATAAACAATAAAATTATATTAAATGATTAATTAGGCTTAATAGTCAATTTAAATAACCTCTAAATATCTTTATTATGATATGTTCCTTTCAAACAAATACTAGTTTAATATTTAAATTGTTGATACCTTTATTTTATAATGCTGTAAAATTTTTATTTAAATTTAAGAAAATGAAATTTATCATATTTATACTAAATAAAAAAAAAATAATTAAATAAAAATTAAATATGAGAAAAAAAATTATTTTTTACATATTATGGAATATTTTTATGACTAATTATTACAAAATAATGTTATAAAAAGTAAAAATTTGTATTAATAAGTTTTTTCAGCAGATGAAAAATATGATTATCTTTTTTCATAAGTATTAATAAAAATAATTAATTATAATTTAAGTAAAATTTATGATTTGCAGTCTATAGTAATGAAAAAGGAGAAATTAAAGAATTAGATGAAAACGGATTATGAAAATTAATAAAATAATCTCCTTCTTATTAAATTTATTAAGAGAATTAAACAAAGTTTAAAGCTATTGTTTAATTGCTTAAAAAATAAAAATTCCATGACCAAAAAATTTTTACAATTCAATCATTTATTAATGAAAATTAAGGATTAAAGTATATTATTGTATACATAAATTAAAATTTAGATTAAAAAGAAGTCTATTAAATTTCATAAAAACTTAAAGTAAATATTTAATTTTAAATAATAATTTATTATTATTTATTTTAATTAATTTTATTCATAGGATAAATATAAAATAATTTAAGTACAATTATTTGATTAAAAAATAAAAAATATTTCTTTCTAAATAATTGAGTATTTTAAATAATAGAGAGTAAAGGTAACTAAACTTGTTTTTAAACTTATTTATCTAAATAATAAATTTATTTTTAAAAAAATAACTGAATTATAAGTTTAACCTAGTATTTGTAATATATTTTTTTATATTGATAGTATACTAAACAATTTAATTTAAATAATAAATAGATTTTAATGATTTTATTAAAACTATTTCTGAAAATTTATTGCTGACTAATAAATTTATAAATTTAAATAAATAAGAAAATTTAAATAAAACATATGATTATAACATTTTTTAATGAATTAGTAATTCAAATATTTGATTAAAAAAATGTTTAGGAGACTTTTGTTATTTTAAAAATATTTAAATATAAAAGTAATTTAATAATAAAATTTAAATAAAGAAAAAATTATATAGTTTTTAACTAAAATTCTAAATTGTCTAGCAATTATGAATAAATATTGTAAGAAAAATTTTAAAATAAAATTGATATTGATTACACAATTGAATTATAAATAATTAAAAAATGTAGATAATATTTTGAAACTTGTGAAAAAATTTTAAAAGAAATAAAAATTATAAATACTAAATAATAATTTCAAATTAATTCTGATCAATAAAATAATATTTCGAGAAATAATTTTTAAAATAAGTTTTTATTTTAACATAATGAATTAAAAAAAGTAAAAATTTGTGAAAATTGCTTTAAATGTTATTAAATTTTGAATTTTAAAATAAATTAAATTATAAATAAAAATTAATAAAATTTTTTAATTTAATAAAAGTAAGATGATAATACTTTTAAATAAACAATAAATAATTAATTATAAAATTTAATACAAAAAATAAACAATAAAAATAATTTATAATAGAAATTTTGTGAAATATGATAATTTTAATAAAAAGAAATAAATAATTAAAAATATAACATGAATGATTTAATTTTATTGAATAATTTAATATCAAGTGATTGTAAAGAAAACTTATAAAATAAAATTGATGATTTTGATTTGATAAAAAAACGTAAAACTTATTTTATTTTAAAAAATTCGAGTATTAAATTAAGAAAAGAAAGTAATTCAAATAATAATAATATTTAAAAATTTTAAAAATGTGCTAGAAAAATAATATATATTCATTAATTAAAAAATATATTTAAAAAAAAAATAAATTTATAATTGTAAGATGAACAAATACTTTATGAGTAAATATAATGATTGTATAAAGTTACAAAAACTAATGATAAAAAAAATAATTTAAATGACTAATCTTAAAATTAAAAATAGATTAAATAAAATAATAAAATATTTATGAAAAATAAATAAAAAAATAAAATAGTGAGTATTTTTCATAAATAAATACATTTAAATAGACTTGTTAGCAGTTATAGAATGAATACGAATCGAATTAGTTTATTAGATGGAAAACATTGTTGAAATAATCCTGAAAATCAATTAAAAATGAATTTTGATTAACTTTGCTAAAGTTTAAATTTAGAAATACCTTTATTCATTAAGGAAAATAAAATTCAAGTGGAAGTTTTGCTAATAGATAATATTACTGCAATTCCTTATATTGTATTATAATCGCAGACTCAAAATTACATTTTCAGTAAACACTTATTCCTATAATTTTTATATTAAATTAATTTTTATATATAATTTAATCAATATTAATATTAAATTATTATTTAAATGAATTTGCTAGACAAATAAATAACAATTATAGCTCATGACATGTTTGATAGTATTTTTAATTGAATTAATATGTATAAATCTTTGCTTCTATAAAAATAAGAACAAATAATTATAATTTTCAATTATCCTGGGTAAAGTTACACTATTTTTAAAAAAGAAATCGTCTATAATAATATGTATAATACATAAATTATAGATCTTATTTTATATCAATTACATATTAATGAAATATTTGACACTGAAAATGATGAAATGAAATTTATAGGAATAGGTTATGGAGCTAATATCTTAATAAATTACAGTAATATTTCAAATTTAAATTTAATATATATATTTAACTTATTAACTATTATTTAAAATTTAGTTCTTTTATATAATAAATGTATAAATAACTTTTCTGGAGCTTTGTTTTTCAATACATTCATAGATTTAGATTATTTCATGCAAAATTCATTTGAAAAAATTGAATAACTTTGTATTAAATCATTAAAAGAATAAAATAATTAAAAATTTATCAATAATTTTAATTAGATGTTTTAAATTATATCTTAATCAAACTTTAATAATAAAAATGATAAATAAATACTTAATTATAAATATTTAGTTAATGAATTAGGAGTATTAACTATAATTTAAGGTATTAAAGAAAATATGAAATTAAAAAATATTTTATAAAATTTATAATTGGAAATTCAATTTATTTAAGGAGATCCTAATCTATTTTTAAGTAACTTGCATTTATAAATATTAAATGAATTAAAATAAAAAAAATCTAATATCAAAATTTTATAAATCTAATCAAATTACTAAATTTTTGTTTAACTTAAAGATAAAGTTTTTTCATTAATTCTATAATTTATAATAAAAAAATATGATTAAAATAATTTATAGTTAAAAAAAAATTTGAATAAGTTAAATAAGTTTTTAAATAATTTAATTGAATAGAATTTATAATAATTTTTAGATAATTTAATATAATGGTTATTTTTTTATTTTAATTTTATTTCAAAAGAAATCTAATATTAAAATAAACTTAATTTAATAATTCTAAATGATAGTATGCAAAATCTGATTTAAAATTTTAATTAAATAAAATAAAAAAATAAAAATTGTTTAAAATATTATTATCTTTATGAAATTAAAGACTAAAATATAAATTAAAATTTAGGAGATTAATA
>Ga0315908_10003524_pt1 | contig 11341 bp, 12 predicted proteins | sample LakEriMetagenome_12_FD_203520 | JGI IMG/M metagenome (GOLD analysis project Ga0315908, IMG submission 203520) | Freshwater fungal communities from buoy surface, Lake Erie, Ohio, United States - Buoy 4 MA124 | ecosystem: Environmental > Aquatic > Freshwater > Lake > Lake biofilm | place: USA...
CTTCGACCCTCTTTTGGCCAGTTGCGGCCATCTTTCGGAATCATAAGGTTTCGGAGGATGCTTAGACTGTTGGGACTTTGAGGTTTCATAAGAAATCTTCAGGTTTCATCAGCTTTGATGTAACGGTTCACTTGGTACTCGTCAATGGTTTTGTCGAATTCCTTTTCCAACACGTGTCTGATCCTGTCGCTTAGAAGCGTGCGGTTGGCGTTCATTACGAGTGGTTTACATCAATATGAGGTATTATCAATCAAATTGTGTCGATATACTCAGAAATCCGCGTCCATCGCGAACACGTTGTCCTCTGCGTTCATGACACCCGCCTTTTGGTATTCGGATACCCGGCGTTCGAAGAAATTTGACTTACCCTCGAGAGAAATAAGCTCCATGAAGTCAAAGGGGTTCTCGGAGCCGAACTGCTTCGGGTATCCCAGCGCCTTGAAGATGCGGTCTGCGACAAACTCGATATACGACGACATCAGTTCCGAGTTCATGCCAATCATGCGGCACGGGATAGCATCGCAGATGAAGTCTTTCTCGTTGGCCACCGCCTCCTCGACGATGCTCTTCACGGTTTCGAGGGACAGCTTGTTATTGAGTTTTGAATACAAGAGCTCGCCGAACTGTTGGTGGAGACCCTCGTCCCGGCTGATAAATTCGTTGGAGAGACCGAGGCCGGGCATAAGACCTCGGTTCCTGAGCCAGAAGATCGCGCAGAACGACCCGGAGAACAAGAGCCCTTCTACGCACACCCAGGCGACGAGGCGCTCTGCGAAGGAGCGGTCGCGCGAAAAGTACTTCGCGGCCCACGCGGCTTTCTTGCCCACGGCGGGGATCGTTTCGATGGCCTCGAACAGCTTGTTTCGCTCGGTTTCGTCTTCGATGAGCGCGTCGAGCAGCAGCGCGTACTGCTCGCTGTGGACGCTCTCGTTGAAGGTCTGGTAGGCGTAGAACATGCGGGCCGAGGGATCCGTGACTTCTTCCGCGAAGTTGTTGTTCAGGTTCTCCATCACCATGCCGTCGCTGCCAGCGAAGAACCCGAGGATGTGCTTGATGAAGTGGCGCTCGTCGTCGTTGAGCTTTTCGCGCCAGTCCACGATGTCCTGGTTCAGCTGCACTTCCTCGACGGTCCAGAACGTGGCAACGGCCTTTTTGTACATCTGGAAAATGTCAGGGTACTTGATGGGGAACGCGGAATACTTGCGGGCGCCGATATCAGCCAAGAGAGGTTCGGTGTGGTCAGCCATTGTTATATATACTTCTACCCGTGATTTATACTTGGGTTGTCGATATACGCGTAAAAAGCATCCTACAAAAATGACGCGTCTGTTTAATGAAAGCACTGGAGCTGTTCGCCGGCGTCGGGGGGATAACACACGGCCTCCGTGGATACGTAGACCCCATCGCCTTCGTAGAATATGAAAAGGATGCCGCCGAATTCCTCGCGACCAGGGGGAGGCCGGTCCACGGGGACGTGAGGGAGTTCGACGCCACGGAATACAAGGGGGTCGTTGACATCGTGACCGCGGGGTGGCCGTGCACCGGGTTTTCCACGGGAGGAAAGGGCGGTGGGTTCGAGCACGAGGCCTCGGGGCTCTTCGTCGAGGTCGTCCGCATCGTCCGCGAGTGTGACCCGCGGTTCGTGTTTCTCGAGAACTCGCACGTCTTGTCACAGGTTCCTAACCTCTCGGTCGTGGTCGGCGAGCTCCACGCGCTCGGCTACGACTGCCGGTGGTACTCTTGCTATTCTAACGACGTAAACGTGGGCGCACCGCACCAGCGATACAGGTGGTTCTGCCTCGCGTTCAAACGGGGCGTAGACGTTTCTATCCCCATAGCGAGGGTTCCGGGGTTCGATTGGTCTTCTACGCCCCCGCGGACCCAGGAAACGGAAAATACACGTGTGAACAAGCGCCTTCTCAAGTTGATGGGAAACTCCGTGGTGCCGTCGCAAGTGAGATACTCGTTTGAGGCGATGCTCGTCATGCGCGAGACCGGGGTCCCGGTGGCGAGCGGAGACGCCCACGCTCGATGTGGGTACGCCAAGGACGGGGTCATGTTCCGGGTGGTCGCGGACCAAAGAAAGATACGCCCGGTGGGTATACTTCTAGAGCCGAAAGAAATCCCCGCGAAGCACCGGGTCCCGGACGCGAGGAACATTCTGACGACCGCGGTGAGGAGACCGTTTTGGAACACGCCGGTCCTCGTGCACAGCGTGTCTCCGCGGGGAAACAAGGTCCTGACGAAGCGCAGCTCTATGAGCCTGCCAACACAGGTGTCCTTTTACGAAGACGGAGACATCCAGTCCGTGTTGTCTGGTAAATTTAGCGCCTGGTTGATGGGATACGAGCCTGAGTATCTTGGTTTTCTTGTAGAATACTGATTACATGTCAAAAATGTTGAACAACATATTTTGAAATGGATTAGAGATTTAGCCGAAAGAAATGAGCACCCTGGTCTGAGTCGCAATGCACTGCTTGATGCGGGCTTTATTTAGTTCGCGGCGAGACTCCCCGCTGTCCGTGACTTTCCGCTTGCGAACTGCCTCTGTCATATCGTTTTCGACATCGCGGATGATTTTCTTGCACTCGTCGATGATGTTGTTTTTAATGACCCACCGGAAAAAGTTGAGCTGGCCAACGGTGGTCATAAATTTTTTACCGTTGTGGCCATCGAACTCCACCCTGTTTCCGCGGCAGAACGGGTCAAAAAAGCGTTTAGAGTAGCTCTTCAGCGCCGATTTATACTCCAGGTAAATGTTGAAGTGCTTGCCCTCTTTGGTCACAAAAAAGTAGTTGGTTTTCTTTGCGTAGTTGCTGACAAACCAGTCGAGGACGCGCATTGAAATAGACTGGTTTTTGAGCACATCCATCATTGCCGAGAGGTGATCACTGTCCTCGAAAAAGGTCTCGAGGGACGAAAGCAGAATCTGGTCTGAGTTCATCTTGTCTTTACATAAGGATATATTCTTTTAAGTTAGTTTACGCCTCTTCGCGGCGCGGGTCCAGGGGTCTTCCGCGTTGAATACGTCGTCGGCTGCTTCGGTAGCTGTCGGCTCGGGCTCTTTTTCTTCGTCGGCGGTGGTAATTTCGAGCTTGGGGAGCTTTTCGGGAGCGGGGAGGGCGCCTGGGGGAGGAGGAAGGCGCTCCTCCGGCGTGAGGTGCTTGTCTAGGCCATCGCGCATCACGCGAGCCTTGCGGTCGTCGAACATTTCCTTGGCGGCCTGCTGGGACTCTGCGTAGCCCTGCATCAGCTCGTTCAGGAAGGTCTCCTGATACTCCTGGGTCTCCAGCTGCATGGGGTCGGGGGGGCAAGGCGCCCAGCGTCCGATCTCCAGTAGGAAGATGTCTACCAGGGTGTCGCCGGCGCGGCGGAGGCGGTTAACGTAGGCCTTGGCTTCGTCCTGGGTGGCGAACACGCCGCGGACCTTCAGGGCGAAGCGGTTGCTCTTCTGGCGGCAGAACTCGGGGCCCACAAAGCTCACGAGGGCGTAGTTCTGGCCGGAGGGGGTGATGTAGTCGGCTTCCATTGGGTGCAGACCGGTGGGGAAGTCATACTCGCCGGCGGGGGTAGTGGAAGCAGAGGCAGATGCAGAGGAAGAGGTGGGAGTGCTCATTTTCTATATGATGAGACTATATTTGGCTATTTTTAACGCATACCGCGTCGATATGATTGCGCGCGTTTAGTTGTTCACGTACTGGCACTGGGCGTAACCGCCGTCGCCGATGCTGCCGTCTTGGTTTACGAACTTGTCTCCCCAGGCGAACCCTGTCTTTTTAGTCGTCTCCGGAGGGCACACCCATCCAGCGGTGGTGAGGGCCGGGGGCGTGAAAACCGTGTTATTGACCTTGCACTGCTGGTGGGCGGTGAACCAGTCGCTGTTGGACCAGTCGCGACCGGTGTCCTCTTGCCAGTCCAGGCACCTGTATTTGCCGTCGCCAACATAAGTCCTCGTGGAGTACCCGGCCAGACACTTCTTGTTCTGGTCGCCGCTGTCCACTGGCACGGTGTTTGTAGGGCACTTGCCGTTCACGGTGGGTCCGTATTTGTCTACGAGGCACCCGTTGCCGTTGTTATAGTTGTCGCCGTAATCTATTGCCCCATTGGGGCAGCTCCAGGTGCGGCCGTTCCAATAGCGCGGGACAAACTTGGGGTTATACGGTTTAACGGTGTTGTAAAAGTTGACCGCGGAACTGGCCACGGTCTTACCCACATTTTTACCAACAACTCCTATAGTGGAGAAAAGATTGTCGAAAGAAAAGTTCTCTTGCTTTTTCTTTGTAATGTTTACAAGGATGGTTACGAGTATGACAGCGAATATGGCACACGCCAGGTAAAACGCGGTGGTACCGGGTCTTACGGCAGAAAGTATACCCTTGACAAAGTCCATTATAACTAACGAAAATATATTTTTAATGCGTGGATTTTATAAGGTCTGCTAATGAAATTTTCCCCATTTGTTTCTTCTGAGCAGTTTTCGGCTTCTTCTTTGGCGCGCGCGTCGCATACTCCTCCAACCTGCTATAAGAAAATTTAGACAACTGGGAAGGCAGTGGCGCGACCGTCCTCTCCTTGGCTTCGGGTTGCGCCGCTGGGAACAATTCGTCTATTATTTTTCCATGCAGCTTCATGAGCTCTCCCTTGTAGAGAGAGCAAGGGCACGCGCCCTCCTCGAACACAACTTTCCGCGAGTAGCAGCGCTGGTACATGCCACTCTTCGTCACCATGAAATACGTGTTTGATGAGTGGTGTAATCTCTCTACGTTTGCACAAAACTTGGACGAGTGTCTGAACATGTATGCGTGCTCCGTTTTCAAAACGCCCGTGATTTTACCTTCGTATTCCTTGGGAATTACTTTCTCTAGTTCTGCGACGACATTCTCGTATTGCTTCAGAGACTCGTTTTTCAGAGAACCGGAATATGACGGCGATTCTGTGATATCAATCCCAGGGTCTTCGAGGAGGTTTGTTGGAACGCCCCTCGTTCGCAGAGACACTTCGGAGAGGATTTTCCTGGTTGCTGCGAACCCGGAAACGTCTAGCGGTTCGTGCGCCATCTCTTTGCCCCGCTCGAGGACGTATTTCAGCATCGGGACATAGACCCTGCGCGGTTCCTCTGGCTTTGCTGCCCACGGCAGTCGCATTCCGCTTCCCTTGTGGACCGCGGCATCCACTATCTGATCCCAGTCGTTGACAAACGGGTTCTCGGTCTCGGTCAGTTTTTCTAGCACCTTGGACCTGACATAGAGAGCAACCGCGGACGTAGCAAAGATAGAGCCGAAAGTTAGGTGGACCCCGACCTTGACACCGTTTTTCGCCTTCTTCGTGAAATTGGAGACGCACATCGTCACCTCAACCCGTTCTACGTCGAACAAATCCGCGGTAACCCCGCACACGTTCTGGAACACTGCGTGGACGTCCTGCGAAAACTCGCCCTTCGTCATCGCCTCCGCGAGTTCCGGGGACGCGACTATGTCAAGGTCGTAGAACATCCTGAACACCTTGGGTTTGTATTCGACGATGCACGAGAACTTCCCTCCCCGGACGACCCCCCTCGCATACTCTGCGAGGAATTCTTCGTGCGAGTTGTCTGGCACGCACAAAACTCCTTTGTCAAGGAGGACGTGCGACAGGTCCCCCGTGCGTCCATAGTACCCCCGCTTTTTGCACCACTCGTACACATGAACTGACATGATGGTATTGATATACCAATATCAGACATTATAAGATACGATTTTTGTCAATATGCCGTGCGCGGTGCGTGCTATGTATGTTAAAATACGGAAAATATACTATAATTGTATGGGAAATACTAACATTATGTCTTCTCCATATCTGTGTGTGTACGCGTCCCAGGCTGCGGCCTGCATAGGCGAGAATAGATATAAAAAGATAGCAGAGGCTGTAGAGACGTTCTGGAGCCGTGCGGACTCGGAAAGTTATAGGAGAGCGATGCACCGAAACAACCTGATGACCAACGACGAGATAGTAGAAAGGGTGGAGAAGATCCACCCCGCGGTCGCGAACCTCCTCAATATCGCGTCTCGCGAGGAGCGCACGTCAACGGAAGTATCGGAGAAATACGCGAAACTGTCGAGCGACTTTGAAAAGTATGCTGGGGATCACCGATTCCCGGGGGAAATCGCGGCCATGGTGGACGACGCGCTCCGCAAGAGTGCTTACACAAGCTATGGAAACGTGGCGGAAAGCGATGTATTCAAGTACATACGCGACGTTCTGAAAGTGGATATAGTGGAGGACTCGACGTTTTACAACCAGCCCCTTGGGGAAGTACATACCCCGTACGGGACTTTCAAGTATTTCATAGGTGGCAAGATAGACGGGATAACCAGGGACGGGAAGACCCTTGTAGAGATAAAGAACAGGGTAAACAGGCTCTTCGGCAGACCCCCCGTGTACGAGAACATTCAGGTCCAGACGTATCTTCACCTTTTGGACATTGACAAGGCGTTCCTCGTGGAGTGCCTCAAGTGCAAGAACGGTGGTGCTATTTCCGAAAACGTGAATTGTATATCTATAAACAGGGACCGCGCCTATTTTGAGATGGATGTCATTCCCAAAATAGAAGGTTTTGTAGACCTCATAGTGCACCTCATACACGACGAGTCTCTCCAAGACAAGTTTGTAACGTCCAAACGCAGAAACGCAATCGCGGCTCATTGGATAAAAAAATACGTTGACGCCAAGCGGAGGAACCGGTACGCGCTAAAGTGAAATATAAAATGTTTATTTATATAAATGAACAAGACGAACAACGCGAACGCGAAGCTCAACTTCGACCCGAAGCTGTGGGGCCCTGGCTTTTGGTTTGCGCTCCACCTGTCCGCCCTGCGGTTCCCTGTAAACCCGACTACCACGGACAAGAAGAATTACGGGGACTTTATACGCACCATGCAGTACGTTCTTCCGTGCGAAGGGTGTTGCAAGGGGTTTAAGGCAATTCTCGAAATGACCAAGTTTGGTGCCAAGGACCTGAAATCGAGGGACACGCTGTTCGCATGGACGGTGCTCGCACACAGCCTTGTCAACTCCAAGACGGGAAAGCCGGCTCGCAACGACCCGACATATTGGAAGACTCAGTACTTGAAACTCGCTTTGTAATTATTGAATATATTCGTCGCCTATCCCGAGGCGGAGCAGAGCCGTGCGCGCGGCAGCCTGCTCTGCGTCTTTGCGCGTCGTGCCCGTCCCCTCGCCGTACGCCGCCCCGTCAATGCACGCTTCAACGACAAACATAGAGTTGGTACCGCCCCGCTCGAACGTGGTCACGAAAGTGGGCTTGGCGAGACCAAGGACACGACAGTGCTTTGCCAGGCGGTCCTTATGGTTTGCGTCAATCATGAGTTCGTGGATGTTTACGTGCTTCGTAAGCACGCTCATCAGGAATTGCCTCGCGGCGTTGATACCGAGGTCGAGGTAGATCGCCCCGATGAGCGCCTCAAACGCGTCCTCGAGCGTCTTCGGGTTGGTGTGCCAGCACCTATACAGCCCCTTCTGGGACATGATGATGAACTCGTGGAGGCCGATCTGGTGGGCGAGCTTGCTGAGCAGCTTTCCAGAAACGAACTTCACGCGGAGTCTAGTGAGCACGCCTTCGTTCTTCCCAGGGAAGACGTCGTAGAGATAGCGTGCGATAAGAAACCCTAGAACGCTGTCGCCTAGGAACTCGAGGCGCTCAAAAGTTTCGCCATTTTCTTCCAAAGGGTTGTAAGAAAATGCCGTGACATACAGCTGAAAATCGCATACGGGCATGCCAATGAGGGTTTCTATGTCCTCTTTGGAGAACATAACACCGCACTTGGTGCTAGGACCGCCAGCTGGCCAGTTGTCATCAAACTTGGGGGTGTGGTCGGCACTCTGCGTCATTGCGCGGTATATACCCTTTCTAACATTTTTCCTCCTTTTATTTTGCGAACAATCTGTCATCTGTCGTTTGTCATTTGTCATTTGTCATCTGGCATCTGGCATCTAAATGCAATAACGTCATTTAACAACGCGTTATTGCATTTAGATGCCACGCGGTACTGACGTGAGTTTGTTAGGAAAGTCGCAGGGTTGCATGGCAGGGTCCATATCGACGCACAGCGTCATAAGGGTCGTTGTTTTCCCTTGGAAATTATATCACCATTTCCCATGGTGACTTCCCCACCGAAGGATTGCAAGGCCATGAAGAATACGAAGAACGCGAAGGACTCGAAAGAGGATGAGCAGGCATTTGAGTTAGGAATCATTACGGGCATCAAGCGCCTTGACACGGATAAGTGTCTAGAGCGTCTAGAGGACATGTGCCAGACGTGGCGCGTGTATGAGACAACGGCTACCTTCGAGTCCCAGCTCATCAGCATGTTCAGCGCGCTCGACGTGAACTTTGACGATGATCTGCTCGACGCAGTGAGCACGGACCGCGGGTTTTTCGGTCTCAGGGAAGTGAACAACAAGATAAAGACTTCGGAGCTAGAGGCCATGACGCTCTTCCAGCGGCTCCGGGAGCTCAACCTCCTCCCGGGCAAGAACGACGACAACGAGGCCCATCACGATGCTTTCAAGAAGATCACGAAAGTCCTGGAGATGATTTTTTACACCAAGAAGGTCGTCTTGAGTTCGTATCAGGCAAAGCTCGCGGTGCACCAGCTTGCAACGGAGCCCGGGGTTGTCCAGCTGGATTCGGAACTCGAGTCTGTATACGGTTCCTGGAACCTCCGTTTCCGTATGGTAGGGGACGACGTGTCTCAGTTCCAGGAACTCCTTCTGTACCTCCTTGACTGCGCGATGGAAAACGGGTATCGGCGTCAGGACGGGTTTTTGTACGAACCTATCATCATTGATGGCAGGAATATGCACAGTTACAGGCAAGTGTACGAAATCAAGGAGTTTGTGTATTCTCGGCTTCGCAAGGAGATCTCGTTTGAGCATTGGTCTAAGGGGACGCAGAACATGAAGAACATTTCGTCCGCCGTTGAGTATCTGACGAACTGTCACGATACCCAGCTCCCAGTTCTCCACAAAAGCCGCGGAACTTATGCATTCACAAACGGAGTGTACATCGCGTCGGAAGACAGGTTCCACTGCTTCGAGACATCGGAGACCCCGTTGTCGGACAGCGTCGTTGCGTGCAAGTTCTTCGAGATGGCGTTCGACAACACCGAGTATGACGACTGGTTCGGCATCCCGACTCCCCACTTGGACTCGGTCATGAACCACCAACAGTGGCCCAAGGAAGTCCAGATGTGGCTGTTGTGCCTCATCGGGCGCGTGCTCTACCCCGTGAACGCGATCGACTCGTGGCAGGTGTGCCCGTTCTTCGTGGGTCTCGCCGGCACGGGTAAGTCGCTGCTCGTTCTTAAGGTCATCAAACAGTTCTTCGAGACCGTGGACGTGGGCATCCTTTCCAACAACATTGAGCGGAAGTTCGGTATCTCCGCGTTCTACGACAAGATGCTTGTGTGTGCCCCCGAGATCCGAAACGACCTGGCCATCGAGCAAGCCGAGTTCCAGTCTATCGTGTCCGGCGAGGAAATCTCCGTTGCCGTCAAGTTCCAAAAAGCATTCCTGCAGGAGTGGGACGTGCCCATCGTCCTCGCGGGCAACGAAGTCCCTGGTTGGGCGGACGCGGGAGGCTCCATCCAACGTCGTCTTGTGGTGTTCGAGTTCAAGCAGCCCGTGAAAGAGGGCGACATGAAGCTGTCTGAGAAGCTGTACCGCGAGATGCCCAACATCATTCGCAAGGCCAATAAGGCGTACCGCTACTTCGCGGACATGTACGCGGACAAGAACATCTGGACGGTGCTGCCAGAGTACTTCCTCGACACCCGCGAGACCATTGCGCGCTCGACAAACTTCATCGAGAGCTTCCTGTCGTCCGAGCATGTTGTGCTTGGAGAGGACAACGTTGTGCCTTTCGCCGACTTCAAGAGCGCGCTCAAGGACTACGCGTCTTCGAACTCTCTGCACATGAAGCAGCTCACTGCGGAGGCGTTCCGCGCGCCGTTCGCGAAATACAAGGTTTCTATCCTCCCCCAGCAGACCATCGTATACAACGGCAGACAGCTAAACACTATCTTCGTCAAGGGCGTCGCAATCAAGACGGCAACGTCGGAGGAAGTCGCATGCGTGCTGTGAAAATAAATATATTTGTAATTAAAAAGGATGCTAGATGTTGTCATTGTATTTCTCATCGTAGCCATGCTGGCTATCATAGGGTATTCGGAGTCCAAATACCTGTTCGCAAAGCCGTCTTGCAAAACCTGCAGCAGTGGCGCTATCCCTGGCGCTATCCCTGGCGCTATCCCTGGCGCTATTCCGGCAATAAAGAAAGAATTTACAAAGGCGATGCAGGCGGTCAAGAAGCAGACTCAGGATATCAAGAAGATGCTCACGAAGAACGGCAACGAGTCTTCCGCCCCCTCCCCTGTTGACATCGTCGACCCCGTAGAGCACCTCCCAGGCAGCAGCGGCGTCGTGCTGGGCGCCAATGCCATGGAAAACACGATTGACGAAGACCTCCCTTTCTCGGATTACAAAAAACTCCCCGTGAAGGCCGTCCCGGTAGACGGAACGATAAAGGGAGTTAGGCCTCCGACCTATGCGGACCCCAGAGTGATGAACCCTTCGCTCGCGGCGGCACCCGTCCAATTTCCCGACCCCGCGGCATTCGGCACGTTCGGCGTGACCGATGACACGTCTCCCGCCTTTTCTACGGCATCTCAAATACCAAAAACGAACGCCAAACTAACGTCCGACGCACAATTAGAAGGATTCGAGGACGCGCTGGACGCAAACGGCGCGCGCCTCGTTATGGACGGAAAGGTTGTAAAGTCGGCGTGCGAACTGCCGAGCTACCAGCTGAAAGGCGTGGCGCCCCACACTTCTCTGCCCGAGAGGTCATTGTTCGAACCCCCAGCTACCGTGGAAGACCTCGTGGACGGCGAAATGTTCTCCGGTCTCCAGGGTTACCCGATTGACGAAAAACTAGACCCAGTGACCGCCCCTGGTATCGCGATGGGCGCAGAAGAATGGGCAGCCATAAATTACGGTGTAATCACTTGATTTTTACATTAAGCGGCAAGGAATATCTCGGGGTATTTCTTGGCACGAACAAAAGCCTTTATAAAGTTGTCCTTACGGTTAAACATAAACCGCAACGCATCAGACGCACGACCACAGGAACCATACCAATTTCCAAAAGCATACACTGATGAAGTGTGAAGAGAGGAGCATCGCATTTGTGTCTCCGACCGAGGAATACACTTCAAAGACGTGCGGAAATTGTGGGTTGATAAACGACAACTTAGGGTCGTCGGAAACGTTTCGGTGTGACTGC
>Ga0315908_10003525_pt1 | contig 11340 bp, 9 predicted proteins | sample LakEriMetagenome_12_FD_203520 | JGI IMG/M metagenome (GOLD analysis project Ga0315908, IMG submission 203520) | Freshwater fungal communities from buoy surface, Lake Erie, Ohio, United States - Buoy 4 MA124 | ecosystem: Environmental > Aquatic > Freshwater > Lake > Lake biofilm | place: USA...
CTTAATAATACTCTTCAATAGAAAAACAATTCATTAATAATTAGTAATTCTTTTATGAAATAGTTGATAAACTAATGTTATAATAGTAATAAGAAGATGAAGATAATATTTAGAATATCATTTGCAAAAGAAGGTTATTAGATTATAATTTTTATAGAAGGGATAAGTTTCAAGATTATAATAATTAATTTATTTAATCTAAAAACAACTTTAAATCTAATCAAAATTTTTCATAATCTCAATCCTTTTTATTATCGTTTAGATAATAAATATTAAGTCATTAATAAAAATTCTTTGATTTTCATTATGACTTAAAAAAGAAAGGCAGAAAATTAGCTAAAGATATCAAAATTAGGTAAGAATTAGCAGAAAAAAGGGAACAAGAAAAAACAGAAAAAGAGGAAAAGGAAAGAGTAAAAGTATTAAAAGAGTAGAATTTTGAATGTTATCTTAAATTAATAGAATCAACTAAAAATGAGAAAATATTTCAGATTCTTCAATAAACAGATAGCTACTTAAAAGAAATCGGAGCAAAAATAACAGTACAGAAAGGGAATGAAGAAAATGAGAAAAAGAGTAGTGAGGATTATTAGTAAAATGAAGAATAATAAAATGATAAATAAGAGTAATAATAATAGAATTAAACAATGTAATAACTGAAAGAAGGTAGCAAAGTTTATTATGAATTATCACATAGTATAACTGAAGTGATTAGTGAGTAACCAAGTTTATTGTAAAATGGCAAGTTAAAAAGTTATTAGTTATAAGGATTAAATTGGTTAGTTAGTTTGTATAATAATAAAATTAATGGTATTCTTGCAGATGAAATGGGGTTAGGCAAAACTATTTAGACTATTGCTTTAATTTGTTATCTTATTGAAACCAAAAAGAATTTCGGGCCTTTTATGATTATTGTGCCTCTCACTACTGTTTAAAATTGGGTTTTAGAGTTTAATAGATGGGCAGGTATTATTATATTTAATGTTTTTACAATTATTATTATTTTAATATAATCATATAATAATAAGATAATTATATAATATTTATATAATAATTATTATAATTATAAAGGATAGGTATAGAAGATAGTATATAAAGGCAATAAAGAAAAGAGAAGATAATTATAACAATAGATAAAAAATGGAAGTTTTAATGTTCTGATAAGTACATATGAATATGTGATAAAAGACAAATCAGTTTTAAATAAATACGAATGGAAATACATGATAATAGATGAAGGACATCGGATAAAAAATAATAAAAGTAAATTCAGTCAAATTCTACAATATAGTTATAATTCTTAATACAAATTATTATTGACTGGTACTCCATTACAAAACAATCTTAACGAATTATGGTCTTTGTTAAACTTTATTCTGAACAAAGTATTCAATAATCAACAAGATTTCCAAAAATGGTTTAATATATATAAATAAGATGATTTATAATTAAACGAAGAAGAACAATTATTATTGATAAACAGATTACATTAAGTATTACGTCCTTTTTTATTAAGAAGAGTGAAATCGGAAGTAGAGAAAGAAATTCCTTAGAAGGTTGAATTTATAATAAAAGTATAATTGACAGAATGGCAGAAAGTGATATATAATTAACTTTAGAAAAAAGAATGAGTAAATTTAAGTTGTAAGAAGAGTCTTTAAAATTTAATGATTTAATTACGAAAAGTATGTAATCATCCTTACTTATTTCTTGATTATTATGAGAGGAAATAATGTATGAGTGAGGAAATAATAAAAAGTAGTGGGAAGTTTGAGATATTGGAAAGAATGATTGTGAAATTATTATTAACTAATCATAGGATTTTGGTGTTTAGTTAGATGACTAAGACTATGGATTTGATTGGAATGATGTTGGAATTTAAGAAAATAAATTATTTAAGATTGGATGGAAATACTAAGGCAGAAGAGAGGTTTGAAAGTATGTAGGAATTCAATAATAAAGATAGTTAATATAAAGTGTTTATATTAAGTACTAGAGCTGGAGGTTTAGGATTAAATCTATAGATTGCTGATAGTGTTATCATTTTCGATAGTGATTGGAATCCTTAAATGGACTTATAGGCATAGGATAGGGTAATATAATAATAATAATAATAATAATAATAATAGCTAATACAATTTATAATTTAATATGAATATTTTAATGATATTATGATACTATGATAATTTGATAATAAAAAGGCACACCGAATCGGACAAAGAAGCGAAGTAAGGGTTTACAGACTGGTTACTATTAACAGCATTGAGGAAGAAATAATGTTCAGGACAAACTAAAAGATAAATTTAGACTAAATAATAATTCAGGCGGGACTGTTTAATCAGATGAGCACTGAACAAGAAAGAGGGGAAAGGATTAAGAACCATTTGAGAAAGAATAAGAAAGAGGAGATGGATGATGATGATGAGGATGAAGAAGAGGAAGAGGAAGGATGGATAGATGATCATTCTCTTAATCTTATTTTACATAGAAGTCAATAGGAAATGACCACTTTATAAATCTATGATCAGGCTTAGCCTAAAACTATAAAGAGCAATAGATATATTTAGTATCATTAAGTCCCATAATTTGTATTCAGTCAAGTATTATTTAATCATTATCATATTATTATAATACTCAAAATTTTATTATATTTATAATTATTTAAGTACATACCATTATGTGAATATAATTTTATTTTATAATTAAATAATTTTAATTAATGTAGAATTCTATAATTAAATTTTAGAATAGTAATATATTATATTAATATATATAAAAATTATAAAATTACAAAATTTATAACGCATTTAACGAATCGTTGTTATTAATTTATATTATATTAAGATTGATAAATAAAGTTCCCCTATTCATTATGGTAGGGGGCATAGGCTCAAAAATCAGATTAATTATAATGAAGAATTATTTTCTATTAATTCTTATTCTTCCTCTTAATCATTTGATAATAATAATCACTAAATTTTATTCAATTCTAAGGATCATATTTATAAAAAAATTAAAAAAGATTAAAAAAAAAAAGATATTATTATAGAGATAAAATAAAAATTTTGATAAAATTTATATAATATAATTTTATTAAATATAAAATGGATTTATAATATCGATTGAAAATAGAATCACAAATATTGAAAGAAAATTATTTGATGAAAACCTCAGAAAACGAATATAAATTTTTTGAATTAGTGAGTGTTTTATTTAGCAAACATTATAATTAAAGTAAGTTAATGGAAAGTTTGTTTATAAAACAATACGCTCAAAAGTATCAAGAAAAAGTAATAAATTTTTTATATTTAAAAGTCTTTTAAATAAAACTAACATAAGTTTTATGACTAATAATAATTTATTCAACTCCTAAATGGTATTAAAAATGAAAGTTATGAAATCGTAAAATAATAAATATCATTTAATAAAAATTAAAAAACACACTTGTTATATATTTATGCTATAATCTTAAAATTTTATTATAAATAATTATATTCAATTAACATATAAATAAAGTAAAAATAAATTAAATTTTATTAGGGATCATAAAATCTTATAATTAAAAAATATTAAATTTATTTATTATCATGAAAATAAAAATTTTTAAATTAAATTTTTTAATTAATAAAATTTTAACTTATAAAAGATTTTTAATAATTAGTTTATAAAATATTTAAATATTTATTTATTTTTTATTTATATTATTAAATTAAAAATAATGGATGTAATAGGGGGGGAAATTCCCCCTTTCCTTATAATTTTGATTTAAATAATATAAATTATTATATATATTTAATTATTTTTTAGTATAACTTAGAAATATTAGCTGAATTGTTGTAAAAAAATATAAATTTTTATAAATGCGATAAAAATTAATTTCTTTACTCTTATAAGTTTAGATAACTAAATAAAAAGTAAAAAGTATTAATCTTCAAAAATCTAAATAATAAATATTAACTCTTAATAAATTATAAATTCAAATTTATAAAAAAAGTAGCTTATCCATATTTATTTATAGATAATTAAAGATATAATTAATAAGTAAATAAACTTTAATGATGAAGACGAAAAAAGTAGCTTGGACAAAGGTTTGAAGTTACTTAAAATTTCAGAAAATTAAATGATTTAAAAGGAATCATAAAATATTAAATAATAAAAAATCAATAACAATCATATTCATAATTAATAGCTATAATTAGTTTTTCCAAAATAAAATAGTTCAATTTAACAAAATACGAATTTTTTTTATCAATAATAAATATTAAATGATTAACAAAAATAATAAAATTCTAATACTTATTAGTTTTCTAATCAAAATTATTATTATAATACGATAAATTAAGATAATTAACAAGTTAATGAGGAAAATGATACAATTAATATTTTAATAAATAAATAGTTTGATAGAAATAATAAAAAAAATTTTAAAGCTCATACTTAATTACCATAATTTAAAATAATTGAAAAAAAAAATACTAATATAAATCCTCATAGTTTTTAAGATTTAAATTAATAAATCAATTATAAAGTTACAGATAATTAAAATATATAAAACTTAGATTCAATATAATTTAATGAATTTAACAGCGATGATTTTTTAAATTCATAATTTGTTTAAAATAATTAATTTATTGAGAATTTTAATAATTATGAAGAAAATAATTATTATAAAGCATTTTAATAAAATAACTAATTTGAGAAAACTTACATATATTAAATAAATTAACAAAAAGGTTAAAATTTAATTGATTAAAAATAGATGTAATTTTAATATTAATAAAATATTAACTAAGTTAAAAACTAAAATAAAATTGAAAATCTAAATTTTTAGTAATAACAAATAAAAAAAGAAGAATTTAGGGAAAAAAATGTTCCATAAATGATTTAATTAATTAACTATCATAAAGATATTAGCTCAACTGATTCAAATACAATTAATTATAATTTATTAGAAAAATTTAACACTAAAAGTGATAAATAATAAAAAATAAAAGTAGAATAAAATATATTTAATAATAACAATTATTTAAAAATAAATGCAGATGCTATTACAAGGTACGTTGGTTTCGTTTAAAAATTCAATTCAGAAAAAGATTTTGGATTTATTAGAATTTAAAAGATAAACATAGATATTTTTTTTCATTTTAATGATTTCATTAGTCCAATAAATAAAAAATAGCTTTAAAACTATTATAAAAAGAAAAAATTATTTTTAGAGTTTGCCTGTATTAAGTATATTGGTAAGTACTCTGTAAGTTTCAAAGCTGTTTAAATTAAAGTAATTTGATATGGAATTTATGATAAGAATTATAAAACAAAATTTCATTTTATTTAAATATTATTATATATTTTATTTTACATTTATATTTTTAATTAATCTTATTTGCTCTACAATATTATTTAAAATTTTTAAAATAAGATATATTTATTTAGAACAACCAATTAAATAATAAATAATATTTTGAATACTAGTTCAATTAATTCTAATTTGATATTATTTATAAAATTAATATATAATTTAAAAATATAATTATTATAATGGAAAATATTTAAACAATAATGGATTTAACAAATCTAATAAATAAAGGATAATCTGACGATTTGCATAAAATTCTATCTTAATTGAATGAAAATCAATTAATAGAAAATCAAGATTTTTTTTCTTAATTAATGTTCAATTTGATTAAAAACTCAAAAAGTTACGATGAATCTTCAAAAGAATGTTTAAAGACATTGCTAAAATTCAAAGGGGATCCTAACAAAGCTGAAGGAACAAGTTAGAAGACATTATTGATGTATGCAGTACTGAAGGGAGTTTACGAAATTGTTTAGATTTTAGTAGAAAATAACTCAGACTTAAATTTAATCGACTGTGATAATTAAAATGCCTTGTTTTATGCTGTGCTTTGTTAGAATGAGAATATTGATATTTTTTCTTATTTAATTTAACAATAATGTAGATCGGATTTGATCAATAATAATAATGAAACACTTTTAATTAAAAGTATTGAGAAATAGTATTTATAATTTGCTAAGCTTTTAGTCATTCATAAGGCAAATATTAATTTCTAGAAGAAGGATGGAAACACTGCTTTGCATTTAGCTGTTAAAAATAGGTATTATAGTATTATTAAGTTGTTAATTGAAAACGATGCAAATTTTAATATTAAGAATAATGAAAATTAAACGCCAGTCTAGTTAGCTTAAGATAATAAAAAGTCATTTGAATTTATTAATAATTGTATTTAATCAAAACACAGTCCAAATGAAAATAATAAAATCAATAATAATATTTAAATCATACCTAATTTAAAGGAACTTAATAATAATAAAACTGATACAAAAAATAATAAAGAAGAGAAATCTAAAATTCATCTTAATAATATTTATATTTAAGAATAATAATTTATACATAAAGATTCAATAGATGAATAATAATAACAATTATAAAATTAGATATTTTAATAACAAAAATAATAAAATTAATTGTAACAATAAAAATAATTATAATAATAATAACTATAATTTTAATAATAACAATAAAAAAATTAAAAAATTTAATAAAAAAAAAACTAGAAACATAATAATAATAATTAAAATAACTAATAAAAATAAAATTATGATCCACATTCTTCAAACTCATACAAACAATAATAACATCAGATGTATGAACATCAAAAGTAGTAAAAAGGTATAATGAATAATATTGACTAATAACAAAATAATAAAAATAACAATATAATAAATCACAGCATGAACAATAATATATAATATAATAATAGTAACAATAACCTTAATGATTTATCATCAGTATCAATAAAAAATAGTAACACTAATAGATCAATGGATGATCTCGATTTATTTAATCAATCAGTAGAAACTAATCAGCACAAGAACTTCAATTATAATTAGGAAAAAGAAAGCTATTAACAAAATAATTTATCTTCTTTTAATGAAAATATGAGTAATACTAATATTATCATTAATAATAATAACAATAACAATAAATTTGTTATATTCATTGATATTAGTACAGATGACAAGAAACTTTTATTATAAAAAGAAGTTGAATTGGAATGTGAAAATAAAAATTTGAGAGATATTTAATCTCAATAAAATTAAATTAATGCTTAAAATGATTCCAAAATAGTTACAATTGATAATATGGAGCAAAGTATATAGTAATTGCAAAATAAAATTAATCAAATCAAATAAGAAAATAATTAGATTTAAACATAGATAAACTGTTTCTTTATACAATAATAATAATAATAGCAAAATTAAATTAATAATCAGAAAAATGATAATGATTTAGCAACTAATAAGCATATTATAATAGATACAATAAATGATAATTAATAAATTATTGAATGCGAAGATAAATAATAATAATAATTATTATTATAATAATAATAAAATTAAACATAATAATAATAAGATGCAATATAATAAAATGAAGAACTAATTAAATAATAAGAACCAGAAATAAAAATATAACAATAATAAGAAATTATTTAACAAGAAGAAATTAAGCATGTATCAGACTTTTCCTAAGAAATATTACCTCAATAAAAAGTGGAAGAAATTCTTCACTTGGAAATAATACAATTTTTAAGCCATATGGAAGAGTAAAACCAGGAAATAAGCAGCAAATTATCCCATCTTAAGAAAAAATTAAACGAAACAGTGTAAGAAATATCATCTCATTATTGTGTAGAATTCTATGGTAGCTATGCCAATGAACTATTCCTTTAATCTTCAGAAATAGACACAGTTATAATTTCAAAAGTAAACTCCAAGCAAAATATTCTCAATAGAGATTAATAAACAAATGTGCTATAATAACTGATAATATTATTAAAATAGAAGAAGTGGGTAAAAGAAATAAAGATGAATAAGAACAAAAAATTGCCAAGTTTAAGTCTAATTTTGGGTCCAGAATATTTACGTAAGAAGGTACATGTAACTGTTTTCGACTCTAAACATAATGGAATTGAAGTTAGTAAGTTGATTCGAAATTTGCTGAATACAATTCCTTAATTGAAACCTATGGTGATTCTCTTTAAGCAGATTTTATTATTAAGTAGTTATAATTTAATTAGTAAGGGAGGATTATGTAGTTATGGTTTAATCTTGTTATTGGCTAGTTATTGTTAATTTATTTAGAGTCAGCCATAGTTTTTATGGATTCTTAATAGTAATAATGTAGCTGTTTTATTTTTGTAGATTTTATACTTTTATTTGTTTAAGTGTGATTTTAGGTATTATTATCTCTATGCTTTTGATCCCAACCCTATGAATATTATTTCCGATGCTAAGTTTCCTAGTTTTAGTATTAAGAATTATAGTCATTATCTTTATATTATTGATCCCCTTAATATTAAGTAGAATGTCACTTAAAAGACAGTTCTTTTTCCTTAAATTATTAAGATGTTTAATAGTATTTATGTTAATATTTTTTCAAAAAGTATTTGTTAGTTTTAATAAAGATATATTAATTATTATCTTTAAACACATTTTAATACTAATTAGACTGATAATCTAAAATAGATTCATAATAAATAAATTTAAAATATTCATAATTAGACTCTTAATTAAGATTATGATAATGATTTAATTTAACATAATAATGAAAATAATTGCAAAAATAATAATAATAAAAACAATTATTATGTGAATAATAGCAAAGATTATAATATTGATATTGATTAAAACACTAATATTAATAATACAAATAATGATGAAAACGAGAATTATAAAATTTAAAATGATAATTAAACTAGGAATTAAAATAAATAGTAAGCATCATTTGATGATTAAAAAAAATAAAATAAAACAAATATTTAAAGACAAGGATTATTAAAAGAACAAATAAATATTTAAGAAGAAACAAATGAAAATAAATTACATTAAAATAATAAAATTAAAACTCCAATTTTAGAAGTAAATAAAATAAATGAAAATAATCCTTGTTGTATTTTAAAACGAATATTCTACATAGCTTACATGCATAGATAAAAATAAGAAATAAAATAATGAAGTAATTGATTTATAAATATAAAAATATAAATAATATAATTAATATTTAATTCAAGTTACATCTTTTTAATATTTTTTACTTTTATGTTTTTGTAATAATTCTTGTCTCTTTTATTCTAGATCAGACAATGTACAAAGAGTTTTTTACTAATTATTATTATTACTTATTTGTTTTTTTAATTCAGATAAGTTTATATTGTTAACACTTTATAATTGTGGGTTTTTTTTATTATGTATTTTATTTTTTTGATCCCAAATTTATTTCCAATTATTTTCATTTTCGTTTTTTTAATTTAATTTATCTATATTTTCTAAATAACTTATTGTTTTAGAACTAGATGATCTTAGTTAATTGCTATTTTATTTTTTTAAAATAATTTTTTGTTGGTTATTAATATTATCTTTATAATTCAAGTTTAAATTTTAAATATCAAATTGTTCGTTAAAATTTTATTAATTTTTGTGATTTGAAAAATTAGTATTTTATGGATTTTCTTTTTTATTACTATAATTAGAAGATTAATCAATATTAATAGATTATTTTTTGGCTGATTAAATTACATTTTGAATTTAGGGATTAATAAAGTTTTGAACCTAACTTTATTATAACTATTATTAATTTTAATGATATTAAAAAATTTGGCTTTTATTTTCCATCTAATTTTATTTTCTATTATAAATTAAATTTTATAATTCAAGTTTATTTTGATTGTTGATACTAAATAGTTCATCATTATTTTATTGCAAAATTTAACTTAAATTTTAAATATCATCTCTTTTAAAAATTTATTTATAATTAGTGTTATTATAATTCATTAAGGATTAATTATTAATTATTGATTTATTGTTCATTAGTCTTACCTGATGATTTAAAATTGTTAATTTATTTGAAATTTTCATTTTATCTTGATTTTACTCAATTAAAGTTTTAATTTCATATAAAGAATACCTTTTAGTTTGATTTTTTTCAAGCATATTATAAATTATTTTCAAAAGAAATGAAGAATAAATCTAATTTTGTTTCAATTCTTATAAATAATCCTATATTTTAGTAAAATCAATATTGAAATTATCGAAATCATAAATTTCGATAATGTCCTATAGTTTCATCAATTATAAACATATTAAACCCAAAGAAAAAACATCAGGTTTTTAGAAATTGGAACTAAAAAACTGCTAAAAATTATCTTGATTATCAGGATCGTAAGATTTAAACTAAGTCTCATCCAAAAAAATATATTAAGTATTAGACTCTAAATATTTCATATTGAAAATCTTACTTTTGGTGAATTTATTAAAAACTTGGCTGGAATTATAAGTGATATTAAGGCTCTTATTTTAAAGAACATGATTAAGATGATACTAATTGAGAAAATGGTTATTAAAAATAAGTATTTACTAATTGCTATCAATCCAAATATTCTCAAAATCTAGATCAAAATGCTATTAATTTATACTTAACAACCCTTTGACGACACTCAACAAAATATAAAGAATCTCACTTTCATTAAATAAAATTTACTAATGTTTTCTCTTCTCATATTCATTCATCAAATTATCATAAAAATAAGGATAAAGCAATGCAACCTAATAGAATTATGAACATGGATTTTATTATGCCATGGGTATGAACTAAATCATTTTCAATACATGCGGTGAAATAATCATTAGTTATTGTTCACTTTCGATAAGGAAGTCTGAATAATCAGATTCTTCTTGAAATTAACGTGTTAGATACATGTAAAATTTATCTTTCTTTTTGTAAAGAGACATGTTACCTAGGGATTTATGTTTTAGTTTACGGATTAAATCAAAATTGTTATCTTTTGCTATTTTGTCTTCATTTAATTATGAGTTTTAACATTAGAGCAAATTACCCATTAGAATTATTATTATATTGCTATTTTAAACTTTATAAATTAATCTAAAGAAGTATATGATAAGGATTATTAAATACATTAATAAGAATAAATTTGCACTTAAAGATAATAATGTTTTTATTAAAAATAATTTAATCTATTTTAAATTTTGTCAAAATAATTAGCATTAAAATAAATAAAAAAATTATTATGATATTTTAGAAGTTAATGAAAAAGCAAATAATGAATAAATAAAACAAAGTTATTTAAATTTAGCTAAAAAATATCATCCTGATAAAAATTAAGGAGAAGAATAATAGTTTTAAGAAATTTTAAAGGCTTATGAAACATTATCAAATAGCAAAAAAAGATAAGAATATGATGATAGTTTAATACCTGATAATGATTATTATAAAGTAATGGGTATAGATTTAAGAATATT
>Ga0315908_10003527_pt1 | contig 11338 bp, 9 predicted proteins | sample LakEriMetagenome_12_FD_203520 | JGI IMG/M metagenome (GOLD analysis project Ga0315908, IMG submission 203520) | Freshwater fungal communities from buoy surface, Lake Erie, Ohio, United States - Buoy 4 MA124 | ecosystem: Environmental > Aquatic > Freshwater > Lake > Lake biofilm | place: USA...
CTGGCGGAATGGAAAGCATGACCAATGCTCCATACCTTGCACAGGGTGCACGTGGTGGTTTCCGTTACGGCAACACTGAACTTCAAGACGCAATCATTCGTGACGGACTCTGGTGTGCATTCGATGCGTGCCTCATGGGTCTTGGAACTGACCGTTACACCGACGGAAAAATCAGTCGTCAAGAACAAGATGATCTTGCAATGAAGAGCAACGTGCGTGCAGCTGCAGCAATCGCTGCTGGTCGCCTTGCAGATGAAATTGTTGAAGTTGCTGTTCCTCAGCGCAAGGGTGACCCTGTAATGGTGAAGAACGACGAAGGTGTTCGCGCAGACACAACCATGGACACACTTGGTGGGTTGAAGCCAGCGTTCGACAAAGACGGAACCATCACAGCTGCAAACGCAAGCCAGATCTCAGACGGTGGTTCAGCCATTGTCATGATGAGCAAGAAGGCTGCTGAAGCTCGCGGCATCAAGCCACTTGGTGAAGTTGTTTCATACGGCATGGTTGCTGGACCAGACAACGCATCGCTCTTGCATCAGCCAAGCCGTTCAATCATGAAGGCGCTTGATCGTGCCGGCATGAAGATTGGCGATGTCAACTTGTTCGAACTCAACGAAGCATTTGCTGCTGTCGGTATCGCATCGATGCGTGAACTTGGCATCACAGATGAAATCGTGAACGTCAACGGTGGCGCTATTGCATTGGGTCACCCAATCGGTATGAGCGGTAACCGTCTTGCACTCACCATCTTGCACGAGCTCAATCGCCGTGGTGGCGGTGTTGGTGCAGCTGCACTTTGTGGTGGTGGCGGACAAGGCGACGCAATCATCGTTCGCACCGTTTAAGAACTACATGCTGCAAGAGCCACTCAATCGCGCGATTCACGTTGCACGTTGGGTGGCTCTTGCCGTTGTAATCGGCATTATTTCCGGCGTTCTTTCTGCTGGATTCATTGAGTCATTAACGTGGGCTACTAATACCCGTGACGACAACACGTGGCTTCTGTTGCTGTTGCCACTTGCCGGATTACTTGTCGGCTTGTCGTATCACTACCTTGGTCGAGGTCTCGAGCGTGGAAGCAACTTACTGATTGATCAGATTCATTCGCATTCAGAATGGGTACCTCTTCGCTTAGCTCCTCTTGTTTTCATTACAAGTGTCGTGTCACATCTTGCTGGTGGATCAACTGGCCGTGAAGGCGCTGCATTGCAAATCGCAGCCGGTGCAACAGACCCGATCAGCAAGCGACTCGGACTAGACCCCGCTGATCGCTCTCTCATGCTGATCACTGCTATCGCAGGCGGATTCGGTTCAATTGCTGGTGTGCCAATTGCCGGAGCAGTGTTCGCACTTGAAGTACAACGCATTGGCCGCGTGCGATACGAAGCACTAGTGCCAGCGCTCGTTGCAAGTTTTGTTGGCAATGCAGTTGTTCGTGGGCTCGGAGTCAACTACACCAAGTACCCGCAAATTATTGACGTGAAATGGTCACCCACGATTGCGTGGCAAGTTGCACTATTTGGTTTGTTAGCCGGAATCATTGCATTGGCGTTTGTGCGCGTCACACTCTTCATTCGTGGCGCAATGAAGAAATATGTTGCGTGGTATCCCGCTCGCCCACTGATTGGTGGAATTCTTCTTACCATTCTCATTGGCGCATGCGGATGGCGTGATTATCAAGGTTTCTCTTTCCCGTTGATGCTTGAGGCCATGAACGGCGCAACGTCAGGCCACTTCGAAGTGAAGTTGTTTTTAACCGCTCTTACTATCGGCACCGGATTTGTTGGTGGAGAAGTAATTCCTCTGTTGGCAACTGGCGCCATGGCTGGTGCGACATTCGCAAATCTCATCGGAGCCAATGTCGCGGTGTTTGCCATTGTTGGTTCAGTCGCAGTGTTAGCTGGCGCGACCAACACACCACTGGCATGCACATTTATTGGCATTGAACTATTCGGTGGAAACGGTGCAATTCTGTTTGCTCTTGCATGTGTTGCTGCATACGCAGCGAGCGGTCACACAGGTATTTATCACGCTCAAAAAGTTGTAGCCCACAAATCAGGCGAAGCTATTACTTAACTTTCGAGTTTTTGGCGGTTGCCAAATGCACGGCCAAGAGTGACTTCGTCAGCAAATTCAATGTCTCCGCCAACAGGTAACCCACTTGCTAAACGAGTCACAGTGACGCCAAGCGGGTTCAATAACCGGGCCAAGTACATCGCGGTCACGTCACCCTCGGTGTTGTTGCTAGTGCACACAACTACTTCTTGAATGTTCTCGGGACGAATGCGAGTGAGAAGTTCTCGCACTTTCAAGTGCTCTGGGTTCACGCCTTGCAACGGATCAATAAGCCCGAGCAACACGTGATAGCGCCCACGGAATTCACCAGTACGTTCGATTGCAACAACATCACGACTGTCTTCAACGACACACACGATTGACGAATCACGTTTTGTGTCGCCGCAAATATTGCATAGTTCTGCATCTGCCAAGTTGAAACACAGCCCACAGAACCGCACTCGCTCTTTTGCTTCTACAAGTGCGCGTGCAAGTCGCGTGACATCTTCAACGTCGCCTTTGATCAGATGAAGTGCAAGTCGTTGTGCGCTACGTGGGCCAATGCCAGGCAAACGACCAAGTTCGTCAATAAGTAATTGAACGGGTGGCGTGTAGGGCGAGGCCACTAGTTACTTCTTTCCGCGCGGTGTCTTTGCAGCGTCGGATTTAGTCTCGACTTCTTTTTCAACAATGCTTCCGCCAGGGAACGTGTCATGCAGAGCTGCAAGTAACGGATCAACCGCATCAACAGCAAGCACCGTGTCGGCCATGTCAATAGCTGCGAACGGATCATCAGCTACATCATCAACAATGGTGCGCACTTCTGGTTCTGTAATAACTGGACGAGTCATTCCACCAGGTGCAGTGGGATCTGCTTGAACAAGAGTGACAACGAATGTTGCACCGCACACTTGTTTGATTGCCTCAACGACTGTGGGCAACTGTTCTTGTGCACGCTTCATAGGTGTGTTGCTAGGAAGACGCAGCATGATCTTCTTGCCGTCAACCGATTGCACAACAGCTGGTTTGAACATTGCTTTAGCAAGACCGCGCATGGCATCAGTAATTTGCGGCCACATTTGAGCAGGGTCTGCGGTGCCAACAGAAGCAGGTGCTGCTTCAGCAGGTGTCGCTGGGGTTTCTGCCGCCACTGGAACAGGAATCTCTTTTGTTATTACAACTGGTTCAGCAACAGTTGCAATCACCGGCGTGGCGTCAGCAACAGGAACCGCAACTGGTGCAGTGTTGCCAGCATGTCCGCCAATTTTGGCGCGACCGGTCGCAGGATTGATTGGCGCTTGCGGAAGAGCAGCAGCAACACCGTTCTCACGTAAGGTTTTTACTGCTTCTTCTAATTGCGAAATACGTGCAAGAAGATTCTCTGCACTGTCGTCAAAGACTGAAGAAGCCAACTGCACTACTGCAACTTCAAGCAGCAACCGTGCGTCAGGTGCATGTCGCATTTCCACCATGGTGGTACCAAGAGTTTCCATTATGCGTACAACTCGCTGTGTGCCCATGTCTTGTGCATATCGAGTGAGTTCAGCAATTCGATCAGCTGGTAGTTGTACTAATTCAGGTGACATAAGTGCAAGAAAGCAATCACGCATTGTGCGCACAACATCTTGTGCATATGTATGTGGGTCACGTCCTTGTTGCATGGCGCGTGCAACTGCACCTAATGCTGCAGCATGATCACGCGCAACAAGTGACTTGATGATGTCTTCGGTATGCAAAGCAACTTCTGGTTCGCCGCCACCAGAAACAACAAGCTCAAGCGCTGACAATGTGTCACGCGCACTTCCGCCGCCTTGACGCAACACCAAGTCAATGGAATCTTCATCGACAGCGAGCTCTGCTTCTTTGATTACGAACTTGACATACTTTTTCAGTTCGCCAACAGGGAGCAAATGAAATTGCAAGTGCTGCACTCGACTACGAATTGTCTCAGACACCTTTTGTGGGTCTGTTGTAGCCAACACGAAAACAACTTGATCAGGTGGTTCTTCCAAAGTTTTGAGAAGCGCAGCTTCTGCACCACGTGTGAGCATGTGCACTTCGTCGAGAATGAAAACGCGATGACGCCCAGGGCTTGTTAATGCAGCTGCTTCAATAATGTCGCGAATTTCTTGAACACCGTTGTTGCTCGCTGCGTCAAGTTCGAGCACGTCGTAACTGGTGCCCAGTTCCACTGCCTTGCATGAGTCACATTCGCAGCATGGTTCACCTTCAACAGGGGCGGCACAGTTCAATACCTTTGCCAAGATGCGTGCTGTTGAGGTCTTTCCCGTGCCTCGTGGCCCGGAGAATAAATAGGCCTGACCCTCGCGACCATTGATGACGGCGTTGCGCAAAGCCATGACCACATGGTCTTGTCCGTAGAGCTCAGAGAACTTCCGCGGGCGGAATCGTCGGTACAGGGACTGGGTTGCCATCGAAACGACCCTACCAATGAGGTGCACCGAGGACCGCTGTGTGAAAGGGTGAAACACTCTGCGGGGGTCATTCTTGGCTACCGTTTTCTCACACCATGCGTCGCCTCCCTCTCCTTTTCATTGCAGTGGCCTCTGCCCTTGCCTTTTCGGCAGCGCCTGCCCATGCCGCGGGAGACAACACCCTTGCTTCATCAAGTCCGGCCGCTGGCGAAGTGGTCACTCTTGCCCCCACCCAGTTGCAGCTGAAGTTCACCTTGCCCGTTGGTGGGGCTGAAATTGCCTCCCAAATGGCGCTTTCCTTGGAGTGTGAATCCAAACTGACCAATCTCGGGCCCCGGCAGCTATCGGCGGACGGGGTGACGATCTCTGCTGCCCTAATCCAGGTGCCCCAAAATGGCTCGTGTGTTGTGAACTGGTCACTGCCAGACGGCAGTGCCGGGTCGTTCAATTTCACTGCCCAAACCCAAGTAACAACCACAGTTCCTGTCACTGTGCCGGGTGCACCCACCACCACCATTCCCATCGACGGAACAGCAGTTGAAGTTGCCCAACCTCGACTCGGAGGCCCCATCGGCCTCATGAAGCTCATTGTCTTTTTCGCAGTCTGTGCCCTCTTTGGCGGATTGATGTTCATCAAACTCGTCTGGCCAGAAGGCGTTGAATACGGCATTACCGAAAGGTATTTCCGCCAGGTCTCAATCATTGCGAGTGTCGCAATTTTTGTTCTCATCATTCTCATGACAGCTCGCCAATCAGGTGGTGGAATTGCTTCGTCAATTTCCCCCACCTCATGGGGCCCACTCTTTGAAACGAATGAAGGCCGCGCGGTCTTTGTTCGACTTCTTGTCGTTGGCGTCCTTGGCTATTACGCGTGGATCACAGAACGTGTTCTAGAACCAACGAATGTTGTTCCCACCACGATTCTTCTAGCGCTCATGATGATCTCATACGGTTTCGATCGCGCAACCGGCCGTGCAGTTGTTTTGGGAATTGTTGTCGCAATTCTTCACATGGCATTCATTGCAATGTGGGTGGGAAGTATCTCGATTATCTGGCGAGTAATTCTTCACGGGCCTGGAGATATTGACCTTGTCGAAGCTCTGCGCGGATGGGCACGACTAGCAACACCACTAACGATTGGCATAGTAGCTACTGGTGTTTTCCAGGTCTGGCGTATTGACGGAATTAGTTTGATTAACAGTGGACACGGCCGACTTGTGTTATTCAAAACGCTTCTAGTCATCGCAATGTTGTTTGTTAGCGCGGCAGTTCGGCAATTCATTTTACGCGGCATGCAACGTGCGAAATCACTCAACCAAAAAGTCGTATTCCGCCTGAAGCGTCCAGTCGGTATTGAATTGTCTCTCAGCATTGTCGTGCTTGCTGCCTCGTCATGGTTAATGGCGATGCGTCCGCCGTATGTTCTTAATCCTGAAACCGGCTCGCGCGTTGATTACGCAATCGTGCAAGACATGACAGCCAAAGATGACTTTCATGTTCGTTTGTCCATCACGCCTGGTGACGTTGGTGCCAACAGAATCCTCATTGAATTATTCGGACCATCACGAATTCAAAACTTCAAGATCACTCTGGTTCCGACGAATCCAAACTTTTCGGGCTACACAATCAATGTCCCCATCACACGACCAGGTGGCGCACTGATAGCGCAAGACGCCGGCCTACTTCTTCGCGCGCCAGGCGAATGGACTGCAACCGTCACGGGTGTCACCACCATTGGCGACTTGCCACCGATGAGCACTACTTTCATCATCGCCGACGGCACCACCGTGACCACCCAGCCAAAGCAGGGCCTGAAAAAGACGACCACCACGATTGCCGCGGCCACGACATCAACCTCTGTTGCCCCAGCGCCTGCCACCACCGTTGCACCTGCCACCACCCTCGCGGCCACCACAACCACAGTTCCCGCCCCAATCGTGACAACCACTGCGGTCCCCGCGGCAGGATAATCAGCCATCAGATAGGCGATGAGGCCTCATCGGCACTAGCGTTTCGCAGGTGACTGATACCTCTGGCTTTTCGATGCAGGACAAAATTGACGACCTTCGGGACCGTCAGCAGCAGGCGATTAACGCCGGAAGCCCTCGCTCGGTCGAGCGCCACAAGGGCAAGGGCAAATTGCTCGCCCGTGAGCGCATTGACTTCCTCTGCGATCCCGGTTCTTTTCATGAACTCGACATGTTGGCCCGACATCGCGCCCACGCTTCCGGTCTTGAAGAGCGGCCATATACAGATGGTGTTATCACCGGATGGGGAACCATCGAAGGTCGCAAAGTATTTCTATTCAGCCAGGACTTCACAGTCTTTGGTGGAGCACTCGGTGAAGTGTTCGCTGAAAAAATTCACAAGCTCATGGACCTTGCACTCAAAGTTGGTGCACCTGTCATCGGATTGAATGACGGAGCTGGTGCCCGTATTCAAGAAGGCGTTGTGTCGCTCGCGTCGTACGGCGGAATTTTCTATCGCAACGTGCAGTCGTCTGGTGTGGTGCCACAAATTTCTGTCATCCTCGGACCATGCGCCGGTGGTGCTGTGTACTCACCTGCAATGACCGACTTTATTTTCATGGTGCGCGAATCAAGTCACATGTTCATCACAGGTCCTGACGTTGTGAAGACAGTGACAGGCGAAGACGTAACACTCGAAGAACTTGGTGGCGCAATGAGTCACGCATCAAAGAGCGGCGTTGCAACATTCGTTTCGGCTGACGAGCAAGCGTGTCTTGAAGATGTTCGCTTCTTGTTGTCGTTCTTGCCACAAAACAATCTTGAATCAGCACCAACTGTTGAAACATCAGATGATCCGAATCGTTCATGCCCGATGTTGCGCGACATTCTTCCCGCATCGTCTAACCAGCCGTACGACATGAAGAAAGTCATCAAAGAAGTTGTTGATGATGGTGAGTTCTTCGAATACTTCGAACACTGGGCCAAGAGCATCGTCTGCGGTTTCTCTCGCGTTGACGGCATGACCGTTGGTGTTGTTGGTAACCAGCCGATGGCATTCGCTGGTGTTCTTGATATCGAATCAAGTGAAAAAGCGGCACGATTCGTTCGTACATGCGATGCGTTCAACATTCCGCTACTTACATTCGTGGACGTTCCTGGTTTCTTACCTGGTGTAAACCAAGAGCACGAAGGAATCATTCGTCACGGTGCAAAGTTGTTGTACGCATTCTGTGAAGCAACAGTTCCTCGTATTCAAATCATTACGCGTAAGGCCTACGGCGGCGCGTACGTGGTGATGAACTCAAAGTCAATTGGTGCTGACCTTGCGTACGCATGGCCAACTGCAGAACTTGCTGTTATGGGCCCTCAAGGCGCGGTTGAAATTGTCTACAAGCGTGAATTGCAGCAAGCAGCAGACCCTGTTGCTCGCCGTGCAGAACTTGTTGCTGAATACACCGAGAAGTACGCCAACCCATACGCAGCTGCAGAACGCGGTTATGTAGACGACGTTATTGACCCAGCAGACACTCGTATCAAGATCATCGCTGGCTTGCGCATGTTGCAAACTAAGCGTGAAGAGCTTCCACGCCGTAAACACGGCAACATGCCTCTCTAGGTCATCATGTCTGCATCATCGTTTCCCGACTGGAATGCACCAGAACCAGAAGTGGTTTCAATCAGCGATATTGCCTTTGAACCTAAAGCCGGTTTCTGGCTACGTTTTGTTGCAAATATTTGTGATGGCATCATGGTGTCACTTTTCAGCATTCCCTTTTCGATTATTTCAGCGTCAACAACAGGGACTACTGCAGCTTTGTCACAAGCCGCTCAATTCGTTGTCTCATTTTTTGTGTTGGCTTACTGGGTTGGCACTCAAGGCGGTTCACCACTTCGACGCAAACTTGGGGTGTTTATTCTTGATGAAAATGACGGTTCATTCATCGGACAAGGCCGTGCCGCCAAGCGCATCATGATGAGCTGGGTATCGGGAATTGTTTTTCTCTTGGGATACCTTGCGATGTTGCGTAGCCCGCAAAGCCAAACATGGCATGACCGTGTTGCAAATACAGTTGTGGTGAAGCGATGAGCCTCAATGTCGGTGCAATCACACCGATTCCCACCGAGGAAGAAGCTGCTGCAATCGCAGCTGCAGTCACCATGATGTGGCCGCAGCCAATGGTTGCTTCCACGACTGATGCAAGCGCCGTATCTGCATGGCGGTTTAGCGGACGTTGGTGGGTCACCGATGCTGTATCTCGCAGAGCTCGTCCCGGAATCAGATAATGACTTCCGTCAGCGCAACAGAACTAACCACTGTCGCTGACAACCTTGCGGTGTTTCACCACGGGCAACATGTTATTCGCCACGAGAACTTGCAGCCTGATACCGCATACACCGAACACGGAATTGATTTTCGGACATTGCCTCGTCCCGAAGGACAATTATTAAGCGTTATCGCAACCGTTAATGATGTGCACTTTGGTGAAACAGAATGTGGCCGCATTGACGACAACCCACTAGGCCCAATTCTCAGTTCTCTTCCTGGCGAGCAGCCCTACCCCATCACCATGAACGCTGGTGCAATAGCCGAAATCAAGAAACTGAATCCGAATGCAGTTCTGGTCAAAGGCGACCTCACTGAAGGTGGCACCGACGAACAGTTCGCTGCATTTCGGGAACACTATGAAGGTGCATTCGCAAACAAGCTGTACGTTGCTCGCGGAAACCATGATGCATACCGCGGTCAAAATGTATTCACCGGTGATCAATGGATTCAGTTGCCAGGCATAGCCATTGCACTCATCGACACAACGATTCCCCTCGAGACAACTGGTCGCATCGACCCACCACAATTCGAATGGCTCAATGATCAGTTCTCCTCATCTACAACTCCCGTCATCATCATGGGTCATCACCAACAGTGGACCGAAGGAAATCGGAGCGACAATTACTTTGGCCTCCACCCAGATAGCAGTGAAGCACTCGACGCTCTCGCAGTACGTCATGCGTGTGTTCTTGCGTACACGGCTGGTCACACGCATCGTCACCGCGTTCGTCGCATGCCACGTTCTGGAATTCCCACCATTGAAATCGGGTGTGTAAAAGATTTCCCCGGCTCATGGGCTGAGTACCGCGTATACGAAGGTGGCGTCATGCAGGTAGTGCATCGCATTTCATCGCCAGATGCATTGGCATGGAGCGAACGCTGTCGTCACTTGTATGAAGACTTCGGTACTGACTACGAGGGCTACGCAATGGGTACGCTCGAAGACCGATGCCTGATTCTTCCGCTCCGTTAAACAGCACGTCCGCATTGGCGGGTTTGAGAGTTCTTGACCTCTCAACAGTTCTTGCAGGGCCGAACTGCGCGCGCTACCTAGCGGACTTTGGCGCAGATGTCATCAAGATTGAGCGCCCTGACGGCGGAGACAGTTTGCGCAACATGGGATGGCGCGACCCTGTAGACGGCGAAGGTTTGTGGTGGCGGCTTGTTAATCGCAACAAACGCACAATTGCTCTGAACCTAAAGGACGACACTGATCGTGATTTATTCTTGCGCCTCATTGATGACGCAGATGTTCTCGTTGAAAACTTTCGTCCAGGAGTTCTCGAGAAACTTGGTTTTGCACCAGAAGTTCTTCACACACGTAATGCGAAGTTGATCATCACTCGTGTTAGTGGTTTCGGACAAGATGGCCCGTACGCGAACCGCCCAGGTTTTGCCTCAATTGCTGAAGCTATGTCCGGTCTTGCATCAATCACCGGTGTTCCCGGTGGCGACCCGATGTTGCCGCCATTTGCACTGACTGATGAAGTAACCGGGCTTGTTGCAGCATTCGCCACCATGGTTGCGCTGTGGTCTGAACAAGGCCAAGTTGTTGACGTGTCATTGCTGGAAAGTTTGTTTCAAATACTCGGACCATTAATGACTGTGTGGCTTACACGCGGTGAGCTGCAACCACGTATGGGTTCACTGCTTCCGTACACAGTGCCTCGCGGCGTGTATCGCTGTTCCGATGGATTGTTTGTTGGCATTTCAACATCAAGCGACTCGATTGCTGCACGCGTAGTTCACCTTCTTGGTTTCGACGGTGATGATCGCTTCACAACGTTCGCTGGACGAATTGCTAATCGTGAAATAATTGAAGCAGCTATGGAGTCGTGGTTCGCACAACGTACTCAAGCAGAAGCACTTGCAATCTTTCAAGAGATCGAAGCAGCTGCTGGTCCAATTCTTTCTATGGAAGACATTGAAAAAGATCCTCATTACATCGCACGTGAAGCAGTCATCACAGTCGAAGGCACTCCAATGCAGGGCCTCATTGCTCGGCTATCCGCTACTCCTGGCGCTGTGAAATGGCGCGGACGTGCCACAGATGCCGACGGCGAAGCAATTCGCCGTGATGGTTGGAACTAGTACCCCAACCCCGACCTTTTCATCTTGTTCACCTAGTGTTCATATGTTCGTTAGGGGAATCACATGGACACCATCAAGCAGCCACGCATGTCGCGCGCTTACCAAGTACTCAGCATCACTGCAATTGCAACTTTCTTAGTTTCGCTTGACACAAGCATTGTTGTAGTTGCTCGCCGGGCGATTGAGGATGACCTCGGACATCCAACACTTCTTACGTGGGTGTTTTCCGGTTACAACATTGCCTATGCAGCTGGATTGTTAACAGCTGGTCGCTTCGCCGATGTAAACGGTCGCAAGCGTTCCTTCTTGCGTGGTCTGGCACTATTCAGTATCGGCTCCATCTTGTGCGGTTTAGCACCAACGTCGCTTCTGCTTGTTCTTGCACGCCTCGTACAAGCAGTAGGTGGCGCAATGCTCACACCAGCATCACTTGCACTAGTTCTTCCCGAGTTCCCAGT
>Ga0315908_10003528_pt1 | contig 11332 bp, 6 predicted proteins | sample LakEriMetagenome_12_FD_203520 | JGI IMG/M metagenome (GOLD analysis project Ga0315908, IMG submission 203520) | Freshwater fungal communities from buoy surface, Lake Erie, Ohio, United States - Buoy 4 MA124 | ecosystem: Environmental > Aquatic > Freshwater > Lake > Lake biofilm | place: USA...
TATAATAATAGTGGTTGGAAAGGATATGGTGATTGGTTAGGAACAGGCACTATAGCCCCTCATAAAATGTCTTTCAAACCATTTCCAGAGGCTAGAAAGTTTGCTCATAGTTTAAATTTAAAGTCCAGTACTGAGTGGTCCAAATACAGCAAGTCATTAAAAAGACCCAATGATATTCCAAGAAATCCAAATAGGATTTATAAAGATAAGGGCTGGAAAGGGTATGGAGATTGGCTAGGTACTGGTATTGTTTCAAATCAGAATAAAATATTTTTAACCTATGGCGAAGCAAAAAAATATGTTCACAAACTTCAACTGCGTTCTCAAAAAGAATGGAATGAGTACTGTAAGAAAAATGAAAGACCCTCAAATATTCCAAGAAGTCCTGCAGGGGTTTATAAAAACAAAGGGTGGATAAGTTGGCAAGATTTTCTAGGCAAGAAATAAATATTTGAAAATATACCTACCCTCCCTGCCCTCATTACCTCAAATGGAAGGAATTAGGTAAATTGGTTTCATAAATAACATTTTGGGTCAGGTTTGGGTATCTCAGCTCTTTAAAATAGTTTAAAATCACACTTAATGCATTGTTAATCAATGTATAAGCTTGAAGCTCGCACCTGGTTTGGGACCAGGGGGTCGCAGGTTCGAATCCTGTCTTCCCGACAAACAAGAAGCTAGTACGAAAGTGCTGGCTTTTTTTATTGGGCGCTGTGCGTGCTTGCACGCAAAAGCGCACAAGAAAAAAGCCAAGACGAGCGCAGCGAGTCAGCTTCTTGTTCAGCCCCCACCATAAGGAGAGCCGAAGGCAATCCTATCTTCCCGCCTTTGATCAAAATAACCACTGCAAATCCTTGAAAATCATAGAGTTTTGTAGGATTTTTTCTTTAATATCAAAACATACCTCATACCATAACCAATTTTAATTTTAATTCTATTGTAGTATTACAAATAAACGTCATGGGTGTATCGTTAGTCATAGTCAAGTCGATGAATTAATGTAATTTTAGTTGCTAAATTTAGTAATATGGATTTCAAGGAACTAGTTAAAAACACTAAATTCCAGTGGATTGTGTTTTTAATTATAACTATTGTTATTAGTGGTTTATTTCCTACTCACTATGATTTTGCTGAAAAAAAATCACAACTGTATCTATCCTTTCTAACGTTTTTTAGTTGCATTCTATTTGTGATAGTTTATTTTCTGATAACTTATTTTATAAGGAGATTAGTAAAAAGAAGATTAAATGATAAACAAATAAATAATGAAATATTCAATGGTTTTATTACTTGTTGGTTAGTTCAAATAATTAAACACTTCATAATTGGATTCTAAAGTCATAAATAATCGGTTATGTATCCATAACCCAATAGTCAATAAGGAAGTTGGGAAATTTACTTTAGGCTTCTCATAATCAGCTCATTTATATTTTATTGAATGGATGAAACGCTCCCGCCTTACGGCTGGGGCTTTTCTATTTTCACTTATATGATTTAGTAGTTTTTGTATAATTGAATTATAACATTAGCATTTATTGTGCAACAGGAAAGTTAGTATTGCACTTCTTCAATTTGATATTTTCGATATGTCCTAAATAGTCAATAGTCCTGTCTCATCAAAATCCTATTTGAATTTTCTCTAATCCTATCAGCCTGCATGACGTCATTGTCATGAGTTTGATTTATCCGATGAATCCCATCTTTTCATCACATACAAGTAATTTATTTATGAAAACATCAATGAAATCAATAAAGGTTCTCTTAACCTTAATGCTCGGTTTGACCAGCTTCAATTGCCTCAGATCACAAACTGCTGCAAGCGCTACTTGGGCTTTGACCGCTAATGGAAATGCGGTCGTTTCTGGCGATATTACTGCCTCTGCAGTGGCAAAGGGTGGAGGTTTGGGCAGTTTCAGCTACAACTCCAATGACGGTGTTTCTGCCTCCGGGTGGTCTAATGATGCGGGTTCTCTTGTTTCTGATGAATATTAGGAGTACAAGGTCACTCCTGCTGCAGGTAAAAATTTTACATTAACTTCAGTTTCGGGTATGCATAGCGTGTCGAGTGGCGATTGGATTGTAGCTATTTATTACTCAACAGATGGTTTTGCCACTTCCGCTCAGGTTGCTACTGATTTTTCAATAAACTCTTCTTCGGGTACAGCATTCCTGCGAAATAGCCTGTCTATAAACGTTTACAATGGTTCAACGCTGGCCATAAGAATTTTTGCTTGGGAGTCAGATGCGAATAACAGGTTGTACAGAAACAAGTCAATTGTACTGACTGGAACAACCTCGAACTGTGTTAATGCATCTATCATCACGAATCCCAGCAATGCATTACAGTCAACCTGCTTAAATCTGCCTGCGTCCACCTTGAATGTTGGTGCAACAGGTTCTGGCTTGAATTATCAATGGTATACATCTAACACCAATTCGAACACTTCAGGTACATCTGTTGCTGGTGCTACAAGCGCTGCTTATGCTCCTAGTGAAGCTACAGCGGGAACCTATTATTATTACTGTCAGGTAACAGCTTCTTGTGGTTCCGCTGCCAAGTCTTCCGTTTCTGGGGCGCTTACTGTTGCCAATCAGGCAGCTCCATCTCCCTCGTTTACTGCTTATCCTGGGTCCATGACTGCATTGAATACAAATGTTATCTATTCAACGCAAACTGCCAGCAGCTATTTTTGGAAAATACCGGGCGTCAGTGGGACAGATTATGCTATTGTCAGTGGATCAACCGCGAGCAGCTCTATAACTTTGAAATGGCTAATTGGTGGAGCCAAAACAGTTTCTGTAAACTATACTAATGCTGCCGGTTGTCTGGGTTCTATTGCTGCTTCCTCAGTGACTTATGTACCTGAAACGATGTCTGCCGGTGTTTTCATCATCAACATGGGGTCTTCGAGCCCAACAATTGGAAACTCAATCTTGCCTTATGGACTCATCTATGATCTTATTCGAAACCACAATGTCCCTGTTCGCTGGGTAATTAGCCAGACAAAGGCAAAGGATGGCATTGATTTTTCATATGGTGGTACTGATTTCAAAGGTGGAACTTTTGTCATTCCCTCAGAATCACGCAGTTCAGCTGTGAACGCGAAGATAACAAGTTGGGTCAACCGCGGGGTGGTAGGGGTTACCTCTACATCAGCGCTTACAGTACAATATGCTATTGTTTTGTCGTCTTTCCCAACATGGACAATCAACTCCCAAAACGCTGATATTTCTATTACTTATTTGGATCGGGCCGGAATCAATCTTGCTGCTTTTCCAAGTTCCTATAATCTTAACTCACCTACAACTCTTGGTGCATGCAATGATTTATTCATTATGCCTCATGCTGATCCAACCTGGGCAGAACACTATAACTTGCTAGCATGGAACCAACAGTATAAGGGTAGCTTCTGGGCAGCATGTCACGCTGCAAGTGCCATTGAGAATTTGGTCAATCCCAGCAATAAGAGTCAGCAAATGAACTTTCTTACGCAGAAGGATGCAACAGTTTCTTTAACAAACTTGTCAAACACGCACTATGCAAATAGCAATAGTCTTTTGCTGTGGGAAAATCACACAAAAGATGCTACTCCACCATATGTTCATAGGCTTCCAAACGATCCAATTGCACAATATATGGGAACAACTGATGCTGCTCAGGATAACGGCTCGGAACAAATATATGTACCGAGGCAAACAGGAGGAGTTGCAAGATGGAATGCAGGCGTTGGTTTGATTGCATATGATCCAACACAGGCAAATGTTCCCAGTTTGCAACCTGATTTGAGCAATGCAGCAGCTGCAATAGTGTATGGACGTGGATTTGATGATCCCAACAGAGGATGGGTAATGTACGAGGGCGGCCACAATCATGATGGGACCGCAGCTGCTAATATAGCGGCAATGCGGGCTTTCTTTAATTTCAGTTTTTTTGCCGCAAAAGACAAATCGCCAGTAATCTCAACATCTGGGGCTACCACTAACAGAGGGTGGATTGAAAATAGCACCAATAACGCATTTGAGGTTTCTGCACAATCTCCAGTTGGGGCAACTTTTACTTACCAATGGTCCAGTAATGCAGGTGGCACTTTTTCTAATCCAACTGGTGCATCAACCATGTTCAGCGCACCAGATGTCGAGGAAAATACACCTGCAATTATTACTTGTTCGATCACCGATGTTTGTGGACGGGTTTCCTTTATTTCTTTCTCAGGTGCAATGTTATACCAAGCATCATTGCCTGTAACGTTTTTCAGGTTTGATGCTAAAAAAACAACCCAACAAAAAGTGGCCTTATCGTGGTCTACTTCTTCAGAAACATCAAACAAAGGCTTCCGGGTTGAACGTCAGGCGGAAAGCCGATATGGGAAGTTTGAATCAATTGGCTTTGTTGATTCAAAAGCAAAGGCCGGCAATAGCCAGCTTCAATTAAATTATTCCTTAACAGACGAATTGCCTTTGCAAGGTGAGATATCGCAATACCGGTTGGCACAAGTTGATCTGGATGGCAAAACAACTTACAGTGAAACAAGAATCATAAGAATGAACGAAAGTAGTGTTGTTGAAATTTTTCCAAATCCGACAACCGGATCATTTTTCCTCATCATGTCTAACGATGGAAAAAAGTTGGATATTCAAGTGGTAAACCAATTCGGAAAAGTCATCAATGCGTTTAAGGGAATTTCAACTTCAAGTTTCAAGATGAATCTAACCGCTTCCGGAATTTATTATATCAGATTATCAAACCCTGAAACGGGCGAACAATCCATCCAACGGATCGTCGTCCAAAAATAAGAGGCCGGGGATTTTTATCTGGACAAAGCAGCGGAAAGATCCGTTTAGGGGAGTGAGATTGATGGAAGTGTAGAATCCAGATGCGGCTGTTGCTTTGTAATCTTCAAATCATTTTAATTGAGTTTTGGGTTGCATAGTAGAAAAATAACCCAAAAAATGTATAATATGGGGTTATGGTTTTGAAATAATACATTTCAATTGCAGAAAAATATCCAATTTGTATCTGGTTGGATATGGGACAATCTACAAGGCATTGGGTTTAAAGGCAGTACTTCCTGATATACTTGCATTGATAATTCATAGGCACAAATAGTAAAAAACTCCGGAATAGGGGTTACCTTATCAGCGTTGTTTGTATTTCCTCTATGCTAACCGGGCCCATCATTCCAGCTCTTTGAACATGAAATTTTTCATCTCCATTCTCATTCGGAAATCTGTCTTTCCTGTTATAGGGAATATTCGTTTGACAGTATTTTTTTCCATCAGTTGCATTCATATCACCTGTTAGACGATTGATCCACATATTGGTTATCTGTATTTCAATCGTATTTCTTCCGGGTTTAAGATGGTCTTTTATGTTCATGGAAAAGGGTGGAGTCCATAAAACTCCCGCTGATTTTCCATTGACAAAAATTCTTGCAACATCGAATACTTCTCCTAAATTTATTTTGATAATACTGTCTTTTGTAAGCGATTCACGAGAGATGTCAACGCTGTTTTTATAAGTGGCTGTGCCAGAAAAGTATTTTATGCCATCATCTGTATGATCCGTCCAGGAAATGAGCTTGTTCATTTTGACTGAATCTGGTGCTCCCCATTTTTCAGGAAAGGATAAAGTCCAAGGGGAATTTAATTCATGGCTCATTGATTCCTTAGTGATAGTGTAGGAAGGGAGTGTTCGCCTTTCAGCATTGAATACTATGAAACACGATGCATTGGGTGCCAGCTGCAGATTAAGTTTTGTATTCCCCTGTATTGTTTTTAGGTCATTTATTTGATATTGTTTTCCAGTTATCGGATCCCAATACTCAACCTGTTTTCCCATTGACCGGAATAGGCATTCTTCGGTTATTGCTTGGTCTGTTTTATTTCGAATAAAATAAACATTTCCTATTGCTGTTATCCTATGGATAAAGTCCAATTTTTCAGCATCAGCAGTAAAATCTTTTCCAATAGCCAATTTCTTCAAAGCATCATCAATGGATATATTTTTAAGCACGGGATCCTTTATGCCAGCTGGTATTTCTTCTGTATTTAAAAATAGTATCCTGGCACCGGCAGCCATCATCTTGTTTATTTTATTGATCACCTGTACCGGAATATCCTTTCTGCCTGGTATTACAAGTAACTTATAATTAAGGCCATCGGGTAAAACCAATTTGCCATTAGAAACGTCTATTTTGTTCAATAGAATATCAGAATTGATAACATCAAAATCATATCCAAAGCTTAATCCATTGATTTTTGGCCGATCAGGAGACCCTTGTAATTCCGGAAAAAAATTAGGGGCTTTATCTCCATAATAATAAACAACATCAGCAACAAATTTGCCCTGGCTTAACATGTACGAGCATCTTGATAAATAATCCATGAATGGTTTGGCCTCTTTCCACCAGGTAGTGGTTGGATTGATATCCGAACCTGCGTGATATGCTCTTCCGGGCAAACCAAACTCTGGCCGGGTATTAGCGAAGGCGTGCATGGTAATCCTGTTCAATCCTTCACAAAATGCACGGTCAGCATATTTTTTCAATTCATGCGGTGCATCTTTCCATCTTCTCCATGTAGTGAATGATTCTCCATCTACCACATTAAGTCCGTACGTATGAGAAGCACTGGCTATTTCTTTAACGAGAAACATATTGTACCGATTTCGAATCCAGAGCTCACCGCGTGGTATATTGACATTTCCCAATGCCTTCAAGGCTTCTACTGGACACGACTTCCATAATGGAGGACCAGGCCCTCCTGCTTCGGCATTCAGTTGAATACCATAATCCGCCAGGAAATCACGGCCTGTTGTATAATGACTGAAAATAAGTTGGTCGCTTACCGTTTTTTTGTATTGTTGAAGGAACAGTTCATTGCCACCAGGAAGCTCCCACCCTGCAAAAGCAGGTAGATAAGGAAGTATATCGTAACCATTATGAGCAAAAAAGATACTATCCATAGCATCTGTCCATGCTGTTGCCTCATCTAGTTCCATGCTATCAAAAGAGAGATAAGATAATCCGGAAGTTTTGGCGTTTTGTTTTGTAATGCGTAAACGGTTTAATATATGTTGTAAATAACGGGTGGTTGCTTTGGGGTCAAGAAAGTCAATTTGTAAACCATTTGAATTAGGACTGGGAACAATGAGGTGCTGGCCGGTATTAGAACAAACAAACCTGAGAATGGTCCATTTTCCTTCAGGAACCTGCCATTGTAGTTTTTCGCCATCAAATTGTTTGTTTAGCATGATGACATCATCCGAGGCATTAATTTTTTTATCCGGATTATCCCTGATGGCCATTATGGCGATTTCCTTCATGTACTGGGGAACGCCGTTCTTGTCTTTTGGACACTGTTTAGGGAATTGAGGTAACGGTAAAGTATCAGAATATACCCTTGGGCCAACCAATGAAAGTGTTGATGTATACAATGCTTTTGCCGCCCAATCAGGTTGCACCCATGGCCCACCCGCATTCCAACCGCTGGATGCTACCATACCGATTTGAATACCGAGCCGTTTCCCTTCTGCCAAGGCATGTAAAATGGATTGTACAGATTCGTCACCCAGAAATGCAGGACCTACTCCATACATTCCATCCGGATTATGCATAGCCAACAGATCATATATTTCTGCTCTACCCATTCCTTTGGCTTTCATTTCCTCCAGATCATAGGTAATAGAAGCCTTTGTTACGTCTCCATTCAACCAGGACCAGTAAGCACCGGGCCTGTAAGACATGGATGGATTGACAAATTCTTCAGAAAAACGTTGAATGCTATTTAAATGTAGGTTGGATTTCTTTTCAATTGTATACGATACAAAAAATGTACACAGCAGTACGCCGAATAAAACATAATATATAGGTTTCATATAGTAGCTAAGTTGTTTTTGGATGTACACTATTGTTTGGCAGCCACCCCAACAGGTCGTGCTTCTTTTTTGATGTTTTGTTCAAATGCCTCCAGTGCAGTTTTGAGTTCGTTGGCTATTTCAGGATTATCCTTGATGACATTTTTACTTTCGGAAATGTCTTTTTCCAGGTTATACAGTGCTTCTTCTTGCTTATTGGATGCTGTTTGTCCATTTTTCCCGTCTCTTCCTGGATTTGTTACAACAGTATAATTGGTGGGTATGATATATTTCCATTTATCTTTCCGTATGGCTTTTAATTTATTTTCTGCGAAATAGAAAAAGTATCGGTTGTCAAGGATCTTTCTCATCTTTTTGCCTTTAAGCACCGGCAAAACATTTATTCCATCGCTCTTTTTTGAAGGTAAATCTGTGCCGGTTATTTCGCAAATGGTAGGAACAATATCTAAACTAGTAATGAATTCATTGGAAACTTTGCCTTTGGGAATAACACCAGGCAAAGACATGATGCAGGGTACCCTGAACCCTCCTTCAAAAATATCAAATTTACCACCCCTCAGTATTCCTGCACTTCCGCCATGATTTCCATAAGAAAGCCAGGGACCGTTATCGGAGGTGAAGATTACCAAGGTATTGTTTAAGACACCCTTTTTGTCCAATGTTTTGATAATTTCCCCAACTGACCAATCGATTTCTTCGATAACATCCCCATACAACCCCCCTTTGGATTTTCCTATAAAATCTTTTGAAGCCGAAATCGGAATATGGGGCATCGTATGGGCCAAGTACATGAAAAACGGCGACTTCCCTGCCTGTTGGTTAATGAAATCAAGACAAAATTCTGTATAACGTTTGGTCAACGTGCTTTGGTCTGCAGGAAACTCGATCACCTCGTTATTTTTCATGAGCGGTGTCTGGTGGTTCTTGTTCGCTATTTTCAGCGATGCATAGTTTTGAATCATTTCCTTGGTCATGCCATTTCGAAGCAATGCGTTTTCCGCCAATACCATGTCAGGCGCTATGGTCATGTCGTTGCTATACGGCACACCAAAATACTGGTCAAAGCCGTGTTGCGTCGGCAAGAACATTTTTTTATCACCCAAATGCCATTTCCCAGCCATGGATGTAGCATATCCCCTTTCCTTGAGCAATTCAGCAATCGTTTGTTCTTCAGGGTTTATACCAGTGTTACCAGGATTGTCTTTACTTTCCGGGAAAATCACTTTTGGCAACCCAAGACGTTGTGGATAACAGCCAGTCAACAGAGCGGTACGGGATGGTGTGCATATAGATGCTGCTACATGGAAATCAGTAAATTTCATGCCATTGGCTGCCAACTTATCGATGTTTGGCGTGGAAATAGTAGTAGACCCATAACAGCTTAAATCGCCATAGCCCATATCATCCATGAAAATGACGATAATATTGGGTTGGGCGCTGGTTGGCTTCTTTTCCGTTTGGAAAGAGGTGAAAACCATTGTCATGAGTGTTAGTGCCAGCAATTGTTTACAAGATTTCATGTCCATATTTTTTATTTCAATAGAAACAAGTTAATAATTGAAGTTTCACTTATCAGTCAATGAATTTAACCCAAAATTGTTATTCAACCGCATAGAGATGTAGCCAGGGCTTTTGTGTGTATGAAAGTTGGGAGCTCGCTAGCAACAATGAGCATAATCGCTCAAATACTTTGCCTTTTTCAACCAATTATCACCTGTTATTACTCTTTGTGCATTCAACCTTTTCAAGACGTTTTATTCCTCCCTAATTCTGCTATTTTCACCTTTTTGAACATCAGGGTCTCCTCAACTTTGTGTGATGACAAGAAAAATCCTACACCCAACTGCTGACCCGGTTTTTAAAAGAATATTCGGACATGAAAAAGCCATCACCATTGAAATCATCAACCTACTGATCAAACCTCCGAATCCGGTGGTTGACCTGGAATACCTCCCGCATGAAATGTTCCCCGATGTGAATGATGGAAAAGTATCCATTGTGGATGTGCGTTGTGTAGATAGTATGAAGCAACAATTCATCATTGAGATGCAGCTGGTACATCACGCAGGGTTTAACCAGCGGGCTCTATTGTATGCTGCCAAAGCCTACGGACAACAACTAAGGAAAGGAATGTCTTACAACGAAGCACAATCCATTTACCTGTTAAGTATTGTGAATCATACCATTAAGCCCGATCCACAAAAATGGTTGCACCAAATTGCTATGATCGACAGGAGTGATCCGGATTTTGAAGTTCCAGGCATCAACCTTGTTTTCCTTGAACTTGCCAAACGAAAAAAATTGGGTAATTTCAATTTTGATGATCCGGTAGACAGGTGGTTGTCGTTTTTAGTTGAACCCGAAAAAATACTCACTATGCCGAAGTTTGATTTATCAGTTTATCCCAACTTGTTAAAAGCTGCTGAACTGTTGGATGAATCCAACTACACCCAGGATCAACTCAATGCTTACGACAAACATCTATTGGCGGTTTACGACATCAATATGTCCAGGATTGAAAGTTTTGACGAGGGGGTTATTAAAGGTCGTGAGGAAGGCATTCATTTATCTATACCCATAATAAAAGAACTTCACAAGGGTGAATTAAAGCATGAAGAAATTGCAGTGAAATTTTCTATTTCACTCGAGGCTGTGAATGAATTGGCTGAGGGGTTGAAGTGATTGCTATAATGCTTTGTCATTTTTTAACCCCGGATTGTCCAAAATGAATGTCTCAATACAAATTATGAAACACATCACTCTATTAAGTAAGTTATTAAAAGGCTTAACCTTGATTGTTTCCTTCATTTTGATACAGCAATGTACTTACGGACAAATATCAAAGGTTACAGAAGGGGAGGATAAAATAATCATAGGAAATAGACAGGGGATAGAATTTGTAGTCATCAAGAAAGGGTTTCGATATGGGTTTCAAAAGACGGATGGGAAAATCATGGTTCCTGCTCATCCTGTTTCCGGTTTATTGGCCGGGGATCCTGAAAAACTTTCTCAGGCCAAGACTACAAAATACACTGGAGCAAAGGACAGCGTATATTCTTTTGAGGTGACGCTTGAAAATAAGCATACAATCATCCTCGGGTTAAAACTTGGGAAAGAAACTGCTCTTTTTCAGATTGAGAATCCGAATGGTGACGCCATAGCCATGGCTTTGCGTACTGCAGGCGTTAGTCCAGGATATGGGTTGGGTGATGTAGTAGCCAATTGGTGGAACAGGCTTCCTGAGAACAAAGGAAAATATAGCACGGAAATTAGTGGTTTTGTTAATTACGATTATAGTTCTTCAAGTGGCTTTGCCTCACGGATGGTAAGCAATTTCGCCATTTATCCAGTCAATCAGTTTGGACTTATCAATATTGACCCAGGTGCTAAAATAGTCGTCAATACAGCGGATGAGATCATGCAGGGAAGTCGCCGTACACAAAAAATAGCTTCGTT
>Ga0315908_10003529_pt1 | contig 11331 bp, 10 predicted proteins | sample LakEriMetagenome_12_FD_203520 | JGI IMG/M metagenome (GOLD analysis project Ga0315908, IMG submission 203520) | Freshwater fungal communities from buoy surface, Lake Erie, Ohio, United States - Buoy 4 MA124 | ecosystem: Environmental > Aquatic > Freshwater > Lake > Lake biofilm | place: USA...
TCTGACCGACAATATGGTCGGCGCGGGCGTGCACATCAACGCGGTCGGCGGCGATTGCCCGGGCAAGACCGAATTGCACAAGGATATCCTGAGCCGCGCATCTGTCTTTGTCGAATACCCCCCTCAAACGCGGGTTGAAGGGGAAATTCAGCAGATGGACCCCGATTTTCCGGTGACAGAACTTTGGCAGGTCATCGCAGGTATGGCGGTCGGCCGCGCGGATGCGCGCGACATCACGCTTTTTGATTCCGTGGGCTTTGCGATCGAGGACTTCTCGGCGTTGCGCTATGTGCATGGCAAGCTGGCCGCCCTTGGGCTGGCTGAGCAGTTGGACATGATCGCCGACCCCGATGATCCGCGCGATTTGTTCGGGATGTTGATGCGCGCGGCCTAAGCTTTGCGCCCTCCTCGGGCGACTTCGTCTTCTCGTCGCGCGATGCGTGACGAAGTCATCGAAGAGCGGCCCCAAACCTTGCATACCAAGGCTTGATTGGTGTAGATATTCAACACCAAAATATAGAACCTTGCAGCAAGGCGGCGTGACGTGAGCGATACCCCGGAAGACATTGAAACGGCAGGCGAAATGCCCGAGCGCCCCGCCTATCACGGCCCCCAGATCGACATCGTCGATGAAATGAAGACGGCTTACCTAGATTACGCGATGAGCGTGATCGTCAGCCGGGCCATTCCTGACCTGCGCGACGGGCTGAAACCGGTGCATCGGCGCATCCTTTTTGCCATGCAGGAATCGGGCAACACGCATGACAAGGCCTACCGCAAATCAGCCCGTCCGGTGGGCGATACGATGGGCAAATACCACCCCCACGGCGACTCTGCGATCTATGACGCGCTGGTGCGGATGGCGCAGCCGTTCAGCATGTCGCTCAAGCTTTTGGACGGCCAAGGCAACTTCGGCTCGATGGACGGCGATTCAGCGGCGGCCATGCGCTATACCGAAGTGCGGATGGACAAGCCCGCCGCGTTTCTGATGGCGGACATCGACAAGGAAACTGTCGAGTTTCAAGACAACTACGACGGCAAAGACCGCGAGCCCACGGTTCTGCCCGCCCGTTTCCCGAACATGCTGGTCAATGGCGCCGAAGGCATCGCCGTCGGCATGGCCACCCGCATCCCGCCGCACAATCTGGGTGAAGTGATCGACGGCACGCTTGCGATGATCGACAATCCTGACATCAGCATGGAACAGCTGATGGAGATCATCCCTGCCCCCGATTTCCCGACAGGGGCCACCATTCTGGGCCGATCTGGCGCGCGCAAAGCCTATCTTGAAGGGCGCGGCTCGGTCATCATCCGCGCCAAGACCCATGTCGAAGAAATCCGCAAGGACCGCTGGGCGATCATCGTTGATGAGGTGCCCTATCAGGTCAACAAAGCGCGGATGATTGAAATCATTGCCGAAATGGTGCGCGATAAGAAGATCGAGGGCATCTCGGGCGTGGCGGATGAATCCGACCGCATTGGCGTGCGGGTGGTGATCGAGCTGAAACGTGATGCCACGGCGGATGTCGTGCTCAACCAGCTTTACCGCTTTACGCCGATGCAGACCTCGTTTGGCTGCAACATGCTGGCGCTCAATGGCGGGCGGCCCGAACAGCTGACCCTGCGTGATTTCCTAAGCTACTTCATCGTCTTCCGGGAGGAGGTGGTGGCCCGGCGCACCGCCTTTGAACTGCGCAAAGCGCGCGAGCGCAGCCATGTGCTCTGCGGTTTGGCCGTGGCGGTTTCCAACGTGGATGAGGTGGTGAAAACCATCCGCGCCTCTGCCGACGCCGCCGAAGCCCGCGACAAGCTGATGACACGGCGCTGGCCCGCACATGAGATTGCGCCCTTCATCCAGCTGATCGACGATCCCAGCCACACCTTGAACGAGGACGGCACCTATAACCTCTCCGAGATTCAAGCCCGCGCCATTTTGGAGCTGCGCCTGCAGCGCCTGACGCAACTTGGCGTCAAGGAAGTGACCGACGAGCTTGAGGAACTGGCGGCCAAGATCAAGGATTACCTAGACATCTTAGGCTCGCGCGACCGGATCATGGCGATCATCTCGGATGAATTGCGCGAAGTGAAGTCCATGTTCGCCGTGCCGCGCCGCACCGAGATTGTCGACTGGGCCGGCGACATGGACGACGAAGACCTGATCGAGCGCGAGGATATGGTCGTCACCATCACCTCTGGCGGCTATATCAAGCGCACCAATCTGGCCGAATTCCGCGCCCAGAACCGCGGCGGCAAGGGTCTGGCCTCCATGCAGACCAAAGAAGACGATGTGGTGACCACGCTGTTCGTGGCCAACACCCACACGCCTTTGCTGTTCTTCACCACCGATGGCATGGTTTACAAGATGAAGACCTGGCGTCTCCCGCTGGCGGGGCGCACCGCCAAGGGCAAGGCCATGGTCAATATCCTGCCGATCGCCCAAGGGGTGAGCATTGCCGCCTTGATGCCGGTGGATGTGCCCGAGGAAGAATGGGAAAACCTGCAAATCGTCTTTGCGACGTCAGATGGCGATGTGCGGCAGAACGACCTGTCGGATTTCACCAATGTGATGCGGAACGGCAAGATCGCGATGAAGCTGCCCGAAGGGGTGACGCTGGTGAACGCCGCGATTGCCGATGAAAATGACGATGTGATGCTGGTCACAGAACTCGGCCGCGCGATCCGCTTCTCGACCCAAGAAATCCGCGTGTTCAAATCGCGCGGATCAACCGGCGTGCGCGGGATTCGTCTGGCCGAAGGCGATACAGTCGTGTCCATGGCGATCATCCGTCACTTTGAGGCCGAGGCAGATGAGCGTGCGGCCTATCTCAAGCAGCGCCGTCTGATGGCGGGCGTGACTGAGGATGAGGCGGATGACGAAGAGGACAGCGTCGCCGTTGGCCAGCTGAGCCCCGAACGCTATGCCGAAATGTCGGCGGCCGAAGATCTGATCCTGACCATCACCAAGGGCGGATCGGGCAAACTGTCGTCCAGCCACGACTACCCGGTGCGCGGGCGTGGCGGTATGGGGGTCAAGGCCATCTCGCCCGGCCCGCGTGGCGGGCGGATTATTGCCTCCTTCCCGGTGACCTCCAGCGACCAGATCATGCTGGCCACCTCGACCGGCCAGTCGATCCGGGTGCCGGTGGAGCAGATCAGCTTCCGCTCACGCAGCGCAGGCGGGGTGCGGGTGTTCAATGTTGGCGCCGAGGAAGAGGTGGTCTCGGTCGCCCGCGTCGCCGAACAGGGCGAGGATGAACAGGCTTGAGGCGCGGCTGGCCGAACTGGCCGCCGCAGGGCAAACCATCACCTATGGCGCGCTGGCCCGTGAAATGGGCTGGCGCGTGCAGGATCTGACCGCCGCACTAGAGACGCTGATGGAGATGGACGCAGGCAAGGGCCAGCCCTTGCGGGCGGCACTTTGCGAAGGGCGGCTGTCTGGCGGGATGCCGGGACGCGGGTTTTTCGAAAAGGCGGCAGAGCTTGGCTGTGATCTGTCAGACCCTGCGGCCTTTGTGACCCAGACCCGGACGGCGTTAAGGGGCTGGTAATCAGCCCGTGGTTCACTTCCCCAAAATGGGGATGCCGATGGACCTTTATCATTGCATGATCGAACTGCGGGCCGAAGCGCACGCCTTGGCCTTTGCCCGGGCCACCAGCGATTGGATGGGGCACTTGCAGGCGCGTGGGCTGGTGTCCGACTGGCGGTTGATGCGGCGCAAGTTTGGGCTGGCCTCGGGGCCGCACAGTGATTTCCTGTTGGAAATCTCGCTCCCCAATCTTGCCGGGCTCGACACCGCCTTTGCCGCCTTGTCCAAGGCCGATGATGAGGCCAGCCGATGTTACGACCGGATGCATGGCATGATCGCCCGCGCCGATGTCGGGCTTTACCGCCCCTTCCCCGATGCCAGTCCCCGTGAACGCATCGCCTTGATCTAGGCCGGGCGGGGCGATACATCCGACCCCATGGAAACTCTTCACATCATCGGCGGCGGCATGGCCGGATCCGAAGCCGCCTGGCAGGCGGCTGAAATGGGCGTGCCCGTCGTCTTGCACGAAATGCGGCCCGCCGTGGGCACATTCGCGCACCGCACGGGGCATTTTGCCGAAATGGTCTGCTCCAACTCGTTCCGCTCGGACGATGATGAGCGCAACGCGGTAGGCCTTTTGCATTGGGAAATGCGCGCGGCCCAAGGTCTGGTCATGGAAATGGCCAGCCGCCACCGCCTGCCCGCAGGCGGCGCTTTGGCCGTGGACCGTGATCCCTTTGCCGAAGCGGTGACCGAACGGCTGCTGAGCCACCCGCTGATTTCGGTCGACTACGGCGAGGTGAGCGATCTGCCAAAGGACGGCCATTGGATCATCGCCACCGGGCCGCTGACCTCGGGTGCCTTGGCGCAAAGCATTCGCGCCGAGACGGGGGCCGATGCGCTGGCGTTTTTCGATGCCATCGCCCCGATCGTTTATGCCGAGTCGATCGACATGTCGGTGGCCTGGCTGCAATCACGCTATGACAAGGGCGAGACTGAGGAAGAACAACGCGCCTATATCAACTGCCCGATGGACAAGGCGCAGTATGAGGCCTTTATCGACGCGCTTCTCGCCGCCGACAAGACCGAGTTTCATGAGGGCGAAACGGCGGGCTATTTCGATGGCTGCCTGCCGATTGAGGTCATGGCTGAGCGCGGGCGCGAGACGCTGCGCTTTGGCCCGATGAAGCCGGTGGGTTTGACCAATCCGCATTCAGACAAGAAACCCTATGCCGTGGTGCAGCTGCGCCGTGACAACAAACTGGGCACGCTTTACAACATCGTCGGCTTTCAGACCAAGATGAAATACGGCGCACAAACCGCTGTTTTCAAAATGATTCCGGGCCTTGAAACGGCAAGCTTTGCCCGATTGGGCGGCATTCATCGCAACACCTTCCTGAACTCACCCACGCTTCTGGACGAGCAGATGCGGTTGAAATCCCGGCCCAATATCCGCTTTGCCGGGCAAGTGACCGGGGTTGAGGGATATGTGGAATCTGCCGCCATGGGGCTCTTGGCGGGCCGGATGGCTGCGGCCGAGATGCTGGGGCGAACCCTGCCGCCCCCGCCACCCGAAACCGCCATGGGGGCCTTGGTCACCCATATCACCGGCGGGGCCGAGGCGAAAACCTTTCAACCGATGAACGTTAACTTCGGGCTTTTCCCACCGATTGACGCCAAGGGCGGCCGTCGCGGGCGCAAGGACCGCTACAAAGCCTATACCGACCGGGCCAAGGACGCGTTTCAGGCATGGCTGAGCGCGTAACCCGCTTTGCTCCCTCGCCCACCGGCCCTTTGCATCTGGGGCATGCCTATGCCGCGCTGGTTGCAGCATCGCGCGGCGACAGGTTCTTGCTTCGGATCGAGGACATTGACCGCCCGCGCTGCACGCCTGAGTTTGAGGCCGGGATTTATGAGGATCTTGAGTGGCTTGGGCTGACATGGGAGCAGCCTGTCTTGCGGCAGTCCGCGCGGGCAGAGGCCTATGCGGCAGCCCTCGCACAGCTGTCCGATCTGGGTCTCACCTATCATTGCACCTGCACGCGCGGCGATATCAAGGCCGCGCTTTCAGCCCCACAAGAGGGCGCCCCGATGATCGGGCCGGATGGGCCGGTCTATCCCGGCACCTGCCGTGGGCGCGAGCATGACACCGGCGCGCTGCGGCTGAACATGGGCGCGGCCATGGCGCGGCTGGGGGCTGTGTCCTTTGTGGACACCGGCATAGACGCCGGAACCCATCGGTTCGATGCGACGCAGCTGATTGAAACCGTGGGGGATATCGTTCTGGCCCGGCGCGACATCGGCACGTCCTACCATATCGCCGTGGTCGTCGATGACGCGGCCCAAGGCATCACCGAGGTGACACGCGGGCAAGATCTGTACGCGGCCACTGCCATTCATGTGGTGCTGCAGCGGCTGCTTGGCCTTCCCACCCCGGCCTATCACCACCACCGGCTGATCCGCGACGATCAGGGCAAGCGGTTGGCCAAACGCGACGATGCGCGCGCGCTGTCGAAGTACAAGGCTGAAGAGGCGACGCCCGCCGATATCCGCCGGATGGTCGGGCTCTAGCCGCTGCCAAGCCGGAAAGGCCCGGCAGCGACGCCGCGCGTCAGGCGCGTTCGGAGTATTCCATCAGTTCGGTATGCACGATGATCTCTTCATCGGCGTTGATGAACGGCGGCACCATGATGCGCACACCATTGTCCAAGACGGCCGGCTTGTAGGATTTGCTGGCGGTCTGGCCGTTCTGCACCGGTTCGGTTTCCACGACACGGCACTGGACCTTTTGCGGGATTTTCACGTTCAGCGGCTCTTCGCCGTAATACTGAACCGAAACCGTCATGCCATCTTGCAAAAACGGGCGGCGGTCGCCCAGCAATTCAGCGTCTAGTTCGATCTGCTCGTAGGTCTCGGCGTCCATGAACACCAGACGACCATCGGTTTCATACAGAAACTGCTGATCTTTCATCTCCAGATCAACCTGATCGACCTTGTCTTCCGAACGGAAGCGCTCGTTCAACTTGCGCCCGTCGCGCAGGTTCTTCAACTCGGCCTGCGCAAAGGCCCCGCCCTTGCCGGGCTTGACGTGGCTGACCTTCACCGCCGCCCAAAGACCGCCGTCATGGTCAATGATGGTGCCGGGTTTCAGTTCGTTTCCGTTGATCTTGGCCATTGTGGCTAAACCTTGTCAAAAGGTTGAAATAGTTTGGACCGCCCCTATATCTGGCCTGTGTCCTGCGGGCAAGCGACCTAGATACGGTATCTCGACTTTTCAGCCATGCACTGGGTGCATGGCAGTCATGCGAAAGATAAACGGCCGAATCGTAGCAAATTCGTTACAAGCAGCAGACGCAAGAAAGACAAGAGCAAGAACAGGATAACGAGCATGCTCGATTCCATCGATAGCACGGCATTCAACTTTGAACAGGGCCAGCGCGCACGCAAGCTGTTTGCGGCCGTGGTTCTGGCGGCATTGGATGATGCCATCGCTGACGACAAAAAATATGGCAATGGTCCCGACCAGATTGCCCGCTGGGCCCGCTCGCGCGATGGCCGCGAGGTGCTGTCTTGCGCCGGGATCGACCCCAACGAGCGTGTGGTCAAAGGGCTGATGGAATTTGTCGCCAAGGGCGTGCGCACCAGTGTCGCGCTTAGCCGCGAAGAGTCCGAGCGTCGCCACGCCCAAGAGATGGATCAGGCCGAAGCCGCCTGATCTGTTGGCGGACCGCCAAAGTGCCAAAGCGCCCCTTGGGGCGCTTTTTCTTTGGTCCATTCGGAAACGCGGTGCGTTACAAAAGCTCTTCCGAGGCCATGACTCGGACAATCTCGGCCCGCACCAACTTGCGAATGTTGCGGGTGATCCGCTCGCCCATCCGGCCCTGCAACTCTTCGCGCAACACATCGCGCACGATCTCACGCAACATCGCCTCATCGATCGGCAAGGCTAGGTCATCGCCCTCTTCTGGCTCCAAAGCCTCGGCCGAACGGCCAGGCACTGGGGGCGGAGCCAACTCCTGCAAAACTGCCGCCTCGGCCTCATCGGCCCAAGCCTGATCCGGCTCTAGCGTACCCGCAACCCATGGACGGGTCGCCGGAGTTTCGGCCTCTTCGGCCCCGTCACTCTGCGCCCAGCCGGGCAAGGCTTCAGCGTCCAAGGCCGCGCCAAACTCATTCGTAGGACTGGCACCGCCTGCGCTGGTTTCGGCGCCTGCCTCGGCGCGCTCGGCGGCCGTTTTCAGGATGAACACCGGTTCGGCACAGGCATCGACCTGGTGCGCCTCCCACTCGGTTTCCTCCACGTCCTCAGCCATCGGGGCGCCTTCGGCATCGGGACCAAGGTCACCGGTCTCGGACTCCCAGTCGTCAGGCTGCTGGTTCACCCCAGCGCTGACACGGGCCAGAACAGCATCAAGCGGGGGCGGCGCTGCGATCAAGGGCGACGCGTTTGCCACCACGCGCAAGGCGGGCGTCAGGAGCAGCTTATCGCCGTCAACCGGCGCACGGCCTGCACTGCCCAGCGGCCGCAGATCATCCGACACCAGCCGCCGGATCGACGACAAGACATCCTCGTTTCCGGTGGAATTCAACGCTTCCGACATGCCTGTCCCTGCCTAACCACTTAACCCTGCCCTTCGGGCTTTTGCCAAGCTTACCCAAAGCGGGCCTGTCGCACAAGAAAAAGGCCCGCATCGCTGCGGGCCCCTTTGAGACGGATTTATCGAAATCGACCGAAGATCAGTCAGCGATCTTTTGCAAGATGCGGTCCAGAGCCTTGCCCTGTGCCGAATGGGCCGGGGCGGATTTGACCGCGTTGTAATAGGCCTCGGGGTCAAAGGTTGGCACGCCAAGGTTCAGATGTTCGGCAGTCAAAAGCCCCATCGAGGCCAGAACCTGATAGACACCCACATAGCGATTGGCCTCCGCCTCCAGACGTGAGGCACGGGCGGACAAAAGGTTCTGCTCGGCGTTCAGCACATCCAATGTGGTGCGCGCGCCCAGCGTGGCTTCTTCGCGGACCCCGTCGAAGGCGCGCTGTGCGGCGGTCACCTGCTGGCGCCCCGCCTCGATCGAGGCTTGGGCCACCAAAAGCTGCGACCAGGCTTGCCCCACCGTCTCGCTGACCTGCACGACGCTTTGCAACAGCCCAGCTTGCGCCGCCTCTTTGCCCGCCATGGCCTTGCGATAGCTAGCCGCATTACTGCCGCCGGCTGAAAGCGTCTGGCTCAGCTGCAGCGCCAGCCCAGCTGAGCCGATGCCCGTATCCGTATCCTTGCTGAGATCAGCGCTGCCTGACAGCGTAGGCCTAAAGGCGGTGGCCGCGATCTTGACGCTCAGATCCGCCGCCGTCACCTGATGCTGCGCTTGAGTGACCAAGGGATGCCCACGTTCGGCGACGGCCTTGGCCTCGTCCAGCGTCTTGGGAAGAGCCGGGGGTTTTGGCAGACTGGTAAGCTTGCCTGGGTATTGCCCGGTCACCGCCTTGTAACGTTCACGCGCCACCATCAGCTGGCCCTGCGCGGCTGCCAGATTGGCATCCGAGGCCGCCAGTGCTGCTTCGGCCAGCGCGACATCGGTCTGGGTCACCTCGCCCACTTCGAACCGGTCCTTCGCGGCGCGCAATTCTTGGGTGATGACCCGAAGGTTGGACTGACGCAGCGCGACAATCTCCTGCTGAAGCTGCACGTTCACATAGGCCGAGACCGCCTGCAGCAGCACCTGCTGCTCAACGTTGACGAGCGCGGCCCGGGTGCTGAGAACCTGCGCCCGTGCCGCTTCAAGCGACAGCTTGCCGCGGCCACCCGCCCAAAGCACAACCTGCGCAGACAATTCCAAGCTGCCCGAGCCAGCGTTGTCGTCACCAAGGCTAGTAATGGTCTGATCGTACTGCCGCCAGCCGCCACTCGTCACAAAGTTCAACACCGGCCGCAGGTTCGCCATCGCAATCGCCGCATCTTCATCAGCGGCGCGCAGCACGGCCTGATTCTGATCCAACAGGTTCGACGACTTGTAAGCCGAGGCCAACGCATCCGCGAGCGTTTCGGCCTGCGCCAATGCGGGAACCACCGCAAAACCTGCTACAAACCCCAGCACTTTTAAGAACGTCCGCATCTAATGTGCCTTTCTAGCCGCTTTTCCGGTCTGCCTAGGTGCCGCGCCGCCGCCATTTGGCTTGAGCAAGACCCGAGGCAGAGCCATGGGTTACGACGATCATATTCTAAAGTGCGAATTCGTGTCGAGAGGCAAAACCGGAAATCACCGGTGCCGCCGCATTAAAGGCAAACCGCCAGACCATTTTTGACCCGGTCTTGTGGCCGATTTTCACCGCACCTAAGGGGCCGTCCATGAACAAGGCGGCAATCCGGCCACCATCTTTCAGCTGCGCGATCAGCGCCTGCGGGATCTCTTGCACCCCGCCTTGCACCATGATCGCATCGAAGGGCCCACCTTTGGCACAGCCTTCGGCCAAGGGCCCTGCAACCACGGCGGCATTGTCCACACCCTCCGAGGCGAGCACCCGCTGTGCCTCGGCCGCCAGCGCCTCATTTTCTTCCACGGCAACCACCGCGTCGGCCATCCGGGCGATCACGGCCGACGAATAGCCCAAACCGCAGCCCAGATCCAACACGACCTCGCCGGGTTGAATGTCTATGGCATCCAGCATCTTGGCCAACGTGCGGGCCTCGAGCATCACCCGGTCGCCGCCAAGGCTGATGTTCTCGCCCACATAGGCGGCCTCGCGCTTGTCGGCGGGCACATAGACCTCACGCGGGACAGCCAACATGGCCTCGATGATTGGGAACTTGGTCACATCCTGCGGACGAACCTGCGTGTCGACCATCATCACTCGGCGGGCGGAATAGGCGCTCATTTGCAAACCTTTGGCATCAGGGGTCAAACTTGCCTTTGTCTTGCCACAGCCAGCGCGCAGGGGCAACGGGCCAATGCGCCACAGGGTGGCCGACGGCCGCAATGACAGGCGACAATTTCCGCAAACCGGGTGCGGTAAGCCACGATTCGTGAACCAAGGCTCACAAAGCTTCGGCGGATCGGGACGCAGATCAGGGGATAACGCCACGCACAGGCAGTCGCCAGCCGACGAAGTGGCCGAAATCCGGACCGAATTCGCCCGCCTCAACGCGCGCGAGGCGGCACTGGGCCCTGGCTCGCAAATCCGTCGCGACGGGGCGCGGCTGCACCAGCGCTTAGGCCTTCAGCTTAAAGCGCTGGATCTTGCCTGTCTGGGTCTTGGGCAAGCCCTGCACAAAGACCACACGGCGCGGGTATTTGTAGGGCGCGATCGCCATTTTCACATGGTCTTGCAAGAGCTTGACCATCATCGCATCCCCTGTCCGCCCCGGTGCCAGCACCACATGCGCCTCCACGATCATGCCGCGTTCCTCATCCGACGCGCCCACCACCGCACATTCAGCCACATCCGGGTGCGACAGCAGCGCCGCCTCCACCTCCGGCCCGGCGATGTTGTAACCCGCGCTGATGATCATATCGTCAGACCGGGCGGCAAAGTGGAACCGCCCTTCCTCATCTTGCCAGAAACTGTCGCCGGTCAGGTTCCACCCGTCGCGCACATATTTCTGTTGCCGTGGATCAGCCAGATAGCGACAGCCCGTCGGCCCTTTGACCGCCAGCCGCCCCACCTCGCCACGCGGCATTTCATTCATATTGTCATCAACGATCCTAGCCTCATAGCCGGTCACCGGGCGGCCCGTGCAGGCCGGGCGATGGTCCTCGAAGCGGTTGGTTAGGAAGATGTGCAGCATCTCGGTCGCGCCAATGCCGTCCA
>Ga0315908_10003530_pt1 | contig 11331 bp, 6 predicted proteins | sample LakEriMetagenome_12_FD_203520 | JGI IMG/M metagenome (GOLD analysis project Ga0315908, IMG submission 203520) | Freshwater fungal communities from buoy surface, Lake Erie, Ohio, United States - Buoy 4 MA124 | ecosystem: Environmental > Aquatic > Freshwater > Lake > Lake biofilm | place: USA...
TGATATTATGATTATGTTATCATATATAATAATAATAATATCATATTATAATATTATTTCTATTAATTTGAATTATTATAATAATGTAATGTATGTTTTACCCCTTATACTATTGGGTGACATTTCAGCAAGGTAGACAGGTATGACTTAAGATGCAATTCCGATTCCAAGTCCAGTAATGAATCTTCCTTGAATAGGTAACAATAAATAAAATACCTAAATAAAGTTAGTGTAAATTAGTACAAAAATACATTTGAAACCCTCCAATAATGAAAAACAAATCTGAAAGGACAATAGTTTTTTTCCTTCCTACATTATCAGTCATTATTCCGCCCATAAATGATCCTATCACTGCTCCCAGAATTGCAATAGACACTATTGTTTCTTTTTCCAGATTTGTTATATTTTCTCCGCTCTTGAAATTCACAAATAAGTTCACTCCCCCAATCACTCCAGTATCATATCCGAATAATAATCCTCCTAAGCATGAAGATATACCTAATTTTATTATAAATTTCATCTAGTATTTCTATTCTATTTCTTCTTATTTTATTTCTATTTTCTCATTATCAACTTCTATTCTTACTGTTTCATTTATACTGAATAAATTTTTGTATTCTTTATCCATTCAAATTATTATTATTTGTTTATTTACTAATAGAAATATTATATTTTTTATATATCTTAATTTTCTTATATTTTAATTTTTATATAAATTAATAATAATAATTATCATGAAGATTATCTTAGTATTAACAATTATCATGCTTGGTTAAAGCATTCCTACCAATAAAAAACTTTAAAATCAAAAAAGATTGAAGAAATCTATGTTAAAATAAAAGATTTAAAAATAACCAGAAGAACATTGCAATAAATATGTTGTTTAAAAAAAAAGTGAGGCTAAAATAATGTAAAATTATAGAGATTAAGACTATGTTCAATGTTAAGAAATGACTGGATTTTTAGGACACGCAGGAATTATATCATCTAAAGACGGTAGAAATAATGAATAATAAATATAAATATATATGAATAATATGATATTAAAATGATAATAATATGAACAACAGTGATAATAATATGATATAATAGATCATAAACACGTTGCAATTAAGAATAATAGAGTGGAAGTGAAAGTTAACAAGGATAGAATAGTAGTATTCAACCCAATAACAGAGTTAGAATAATCAAATTTGAAACTAAACCAAATTAAAGCATTAAACATTCCTTTGCCTTGGTTAGGACAAGGAGGAGCCAGATGTATTCAAATTATTTATGATTCTAAGAGACAATTCTAAGTCATTGAAAAAACCAATTCAGAAGTCCCTAAAGAAAATGTTTGGGATACTTTATGCTTCTAAACTGATTTATAAAGAGATACTTGGTTGGAAAGAATAATCGAATTTAGAAATTGTTGATCATAAATTTATTATTCATTAAAATTTATTTTTATTATTATCTATATACTAAGCCTTTCTTTTATTATATTCTTATTTTCAAATATTTAAATACATCTATCTATTTCAATAATTTACTAAATATTGATTTTAATATATGTAAATATATATATTAAATTAAAATAAATTTAATTTGTATTTTTTTTTTATATTGATATTTAATTAAAATAAAAGATTAAAAAACGATATTCAGTAATTATAATATAATTAATCAATAGTAAATATTATTTCAATTCATACTATTAAAAAAATAATAATATTAAATAATAAAATTTTATTTTATTAATTATATGATGCAAATTTAGCATATTAATTTTGATCTTTTTTTCTATTAAATATCAATAATAATAAATAAAAATATGAATATTAAATAAATATGAAAAATATAATAATAAAAGATAATATTATAATTAAATAATAAAATACAATTTAATAATTAGATGTATTCATTCACCCACATGGAGAATAGCGGCCCTAACACTCCAAACATATTGGTATTATGTGAATGCCACCGAATGTTTATCCAAGAAGAAATGTACAACTGCCTTGAGTATAAATAAATCTAAATAAAAATAGTTGCTAAATATCAATGTGTAGATACTGTACTCCTCAAACAATAGAAGGATATCATTGTAGATCGTGTATTGACATCGCATATTCTGATAATACTTTATTAGTCAATAAATGTACTGCATGTGTTCAATGTCCCAGATGTAGATGTCAACTTTATGAAATTATAGACATTAAACCTAAAGTTAAAGGTCAAGAAACTAAAATTGAAAATGAATAGTATAAATTATTCATATATTCATATTTTTCATTCATAATTATATTAGGAAGTAGATGAGGAATCTATATTGCAATTATTGTTTTTGGAGCAGTAAAACTATTAAGCTATAAGAAGCTTCTAAGGAAGATTTATTAAAAAAAGTTAGCGAAAAAGTCCAAAACCATATCGATAAAGATAAACAAGAATATTATAAAATTCTAGGTATTTATAGAGATAATTAATAAGAAATCGAAAAAAGTAATTAAAAAATTTAATAATTTTCAAGAAAAAAAATTATATATAAGGATAAAAAGAAAGTCGATTTCTTTGATGCTGCCAAGCCTTTACAAATCTAGAAAAAATGATAAAAAAAATTACACTTTTAAAGACTTTGAAGCTTACATGATTGAGCAATAGAACTTAATAAAAGAAATTTAAGAAAAAGCTATTAAGCCATATCATTGAAGCTGTATGATATAAATAATTATCTTATATTAGTTGGTTTAATAGAATTAAAAGCAGAAAATAAAGAGAAATTAGATTATTTGAGTCCAAATATAATATATCAAAATTTTTACGATGATGAATTCGAAAGTCTAGAAGAACAATTACAAAAAAAAGTGCATTTTGAAAACATAACTGATGTGGACTAAAGATTCTTTAATTAATGGAGTTAACCTCTATATATCAGGTAACAAAATTATATAATGATAGAGATCTTTACCCCAAACAAGTTCAATTGGTAGCAACCAGATCCAGAAAATGCAGAAAATGTTAGAATATTATTCTCAAACCTTTTAAAGCTAATTACATCGGAGCTGTATCTGCATTCAGTCAGAATCCATAGAAAAGTGATTAACCCATCAATTACTTTTAAACTAAATATTTTCATTTGTATTTTAATTTATTTACGCTAGAGATAATGCTCCTAAGTTTAGGTATAGAAGGCGTGAGGAAATAGAAGGCAATAAGAATTAATATAAAGCCATTGTTTATATTTATAATGATACCGAGTTTAAGTTGAGTTTCTAGTTTTTGTAGTTGGATGATGAAATCTTCACTAAATTCAATCTCAAAACTGTTTCTTTTATCAAAAATAATCTTACTATTAATAATAAAGATGGAGGAAAATATTAGAATTTCGAGAGAGTTGAGTTCATCATTGATGTCCCTTAAAATACAAGAGATGCTATTAATGTAATTATATTTTTATTTATATTTTAATAATAGTTTGGTTTTATAGTTGACTTAAAAATTATTTCTCCTACTATTCAAAATCAATTAAAATATCCAATTATTATTGAAACAGGAAAAATAGTTAAAAGTTTACAAAAATGAAATTTAAAATATAATTTCATTATTTTCAATATAGATATAATTTATTCATTAAAAATTAATCAATTAAATTTATTTATATTTTTATTTTAATATTATAACACATTTAATTTTGTTATATTTTATACTCTATTATTTTTATTTTTAAATAAAATTCTCATTATACATTTAATTTAGATTATTCAATTATCTTAATTATTATTTAATAGCTTTCGCTATTAGTTATTTTAATAGTTTCTTCTTTATTCTTTTTTTATACTTCTTTTACTATTGTATTTTCCCAAAATTATAAAGATTTTTCAAAATTAAAATCATATATTTTAGTGTCTAATTTAATTTATTTATCAATTTTAACTTAATATATCATCTCAATTATTTACTTAATATTTATTTAATTTTAATTTTAAAATATTATTTTATATATCTTAGAAAAGTAAAAAACAAATATTAGATTTTATTTAATTCAATCAAAATTTTAAAAACTTCTTATGTCTATTTAATTGTTTAGATTAGTTATTTATTATAAGATTTAAATTAAATTATAAGTTTCTTAACTGATTTATTTTGAATATTGATTATTTTCTATAAAATCTATTAAAAAATCGATTTCAAATAACAAAGATTAATTAATGTAATCTTAATTTTGTATTTTGAATGTTAAATTACAAAAAAATATAAAAACTAACAATTAAGTAAAATCCTAATAAATATTTATAAAATACTGATCATAAAAATTTCTCGGTTTTATTAAATATTATATTGGATGTAGATATTATTTATAAATAGTTTTTATCTATTTATCGTCATATTTTATTTGATTTTACTAGATATATATTAATTGTAATCTAGAAAAAAATCCAAATAAACTTTTAATCATTTAATTTTTTAAATTATTATAAATTTAAATTTTTAATAATTCAATATCAGTTTTAATTTTTTATATTTAATTTTAATTCAATATTATATTTAATTTATCTTTTAATTATTAATCTAATTACCATGAGAACAAATCTTTTAAAAATGTATCATATAAATAAAGTAATTTTAAACTATCAATATAGTTAGAATTTTTTTCTTGCGTTAATTTATTATTAATCAGATTGATTATTACAGTTATGATTTTTTTAAAAATCTGCTAATAATAATCTTAATTTTTAATTATATGAAATATATCAATAAAACTTTTAAATAAATCTTAACATTCTTCTTAATATTGTTTAATTTGAATATCTTTATTTATTAAATTATTAATTTGATTTTCAAATTCAGTTTTTTAGTTTATTAATTAAAAAAATTCTTAATCGTAACTTTTTAACTAAGATTTTATATTATAAAAACTTTTTTGAATAAAATCAAACATCTTTTAATCTTAGGTATTAAATATTTTTTATAACCATTTTATTTCTAATTATTAAAAATCTTACATCATTATCTAAGAATAATAGATGAAATTTTAAACTATTGATTATACTTGTAACTTGTTGAAACTTTATTAAACTATATAAACTATCTTATCAAAAAAAAGATAAAATATTTTATCGAAATTTTATTTTTTGAGTTATTATTGAAAAGTTAAATTATTATTAAAATCAAAAAAGCTTAAATTATTTTACAAATTAAAAAGTTAAGCTAGATTATTATCTATTTATTAGATATTTGATTTAAATACATTATAAAAATTAACCCTTTCTATAGACTCATCTATTAGTAAAATTTTGAATTAATTCATTATATTTTTTAATATTTCATTTGCAAATTATTAAATTATTACTGCTAAATTATTTAAATTACTAAATATCTGTAAATTTATTATTATCTGACTCTATTAATTATTTTCTAAATTTTTCTTAAATTATAAATAATTTAATTCTGATATTTCATTTTTAATTTATAAAATTTAATCTTTTTGCAAAATAATATCATTTATTTAATTTATATCTTCATTTTATAATATTTTATAAATATTCCATATCAATTTAGAACATTTATCTAATACATAATTTTAATCTTTTGATTGTTTAGTATTTTCCCAAATTTAAATTAAATCTTAAGAATTATTCATAAATTATTGATAATTCTCTAATATTTATTATAATTTATAGCTATTTTAAAGAACTATTTTTTTATTTTTTATTATTTCAATTTTATTTATATAGTTATTTTTTATTTCTTATACTATATCTGATTTATCATGATCTTGTTTTATTTTTTTAATCTAATTAACAAGAATCTAAACTGCATTTCCATCTATATTTCTATCAGTTTATTGAATGTTTTCTTATATTTTTCCTAAATTTTTTTTTATTTCAAATATTAACTATTATTTAACATCTGAGTTTATTTAAATTATTTCAGAATATAAATTTAAAAAATCTTATTCATTCAAATTTATTAACTATTTTTAAATAAAAGATAAAGAATCAAAACCTTTATCTAATATTTTATTAATTTATTCTTTGACAATTATTTAAGATGTAATATTTTTCATATTATAATATCTATTACTAAATTAATATAATAAAATATATTAAATAAAGATGTCAAAACAATAGGAAAAAGAATAATTAACATAATAGATTATGGAATTATAGAAGGAATTTGTATAAAATTAATAAAAAATAAGAATGTATGATTAAAATTTGATGTAGGCTAAAAGAAACAAAGAAAAGTTTAGTATAACAGTAAAAGAAATAGAAAATTTAGATGAAAATCACAAAACCTATAAATCTATCGGGAGAGCTTTCTTTTTAGCACCTAAAAAAACAATCAGTGAAGATTATAAAAAGTTATAAGTACAAAGTGAAAAAGAATTCATTGAAATAGGAAGGACTAAAATGCATTTTGAAAATAAACATAAAGAGTTAGAAAAATAGTTGACTGAAATGATTGAATAAATTAAAGCTATGTGATTTATATCGTATATTTATTTTAATAAATTATTTCTATCTTTCTTCTAAATTTTTATATATAAAGATATACATAGATGTAAATTAAAATATAATAATTATATTTTATTTATAATTTATCAATTTTTTTTACAAAAATGTATATTAAATAATTTATAAATTCATATTTTTAATAATTTTACTTTTAGAAATGAAACTTAGAAAGATAAAAGAATTTGATATTTTATAAATTAAATATAATTAGATATGTTTAATCTTAAAATTATTTTTTATGTTAATATTTTTTATATTATTGATTATTTTTATTAATTTTTAAAAATTAAGAAAAAAATTTAATTAAAATTATTTAATTAAACATTATATTTTAAAGTAATATTTAATTTATATCAGTCTTTTAAATGATTGATTTAATGATTTAAAATATATAATAGGTAGTAAAACTATAATAATATATAATTATTATTAATGTAAATGAAGTAAATATAATTAGCAATTATATTGGTAATATTTTAAATATTGCCTGAATTGGGATAATAATTTTAATTAAGAGTAGAATTGATAAATAACGATAGTGAAGACAGATTAAATGTACTGCGAAAATTATAACAATTATAAAAAGACATATTTTATCCAAAATTTCGTAAAAGAGATAGCATAGAATTAAAATCTTTCAAAGAAGATAGTGACAGAAGAGTATTAGCATATTATGGTATAATCTAGATTGGGCATAACAAATTTAATATGTTATTTGATTCAGGTAGCACTAACGTTTTTGTAATGTCAAAAGACTGCGAAGATAGAGCGTGTTAAAATCATTAACTTTTTGAAATAAAGGAGGCAAAAAAGAAAGTTGAGGAATTCAACATGATTTAATATATCTGTGGAAAGTCGGAAGGTGTATTGGTGCTGGATGATATCAATTTTGGACATGGAAATATTAAAATATCAGACTAACACATCCATGTTGGCAATAATGTTGATATCCCAGCATTTATTAATAGCAAATGGGATGGAATTGTAGGATTAGGTTATTATCCAATTTAATCTCACTCTTATACTGATTAGGTTTAGGAATTACAGAATGTAAGTTAGTTTAAGTTGAGTATTATTGATAATATTATCACATAGAATCTCTTGGATTTCAATAGTTAGTTCTTTATTTATACTCTTAGTAAACAGGGAGGATAATTAACCTTTGGGGAATATCCATCTCATATTAATAAATAAACTATTATTTGGGTTCCAGTTGATAAGAATTATGTTAATGAGGAAACTAGTTGGATTTTAAAATTAAATGATGTTAAAATTAATTATCCTAATCATATCAAATTAAAACTTAGTAATAATAATTAAAATAATAGTAATAATAATCATAATTTTATTAAAAATAATTAAAATAAAAAGATTTAAAATTAATATTATGAAGAAATAGCATCTTTAATGAGACTTAAATAAAGGTTTAATAACCACAAATATAACAAATATAGAAGAAATAATAGATTAAAAACTAATAGAATAAATAGAAGATAATTATGCCCTAGTGGCTGCAAATTATTAATAGACACAGGAACTTACTTAAACTATATTCCTCGTTTAATGTTTAAATAAATAATGGGAAAATTAAATTTTAAAAATGATTTATGTGATGATATTAAAAACCATCCTGAAATAGTATTCATATTTGATAATTAACAACAAATAGTATTAAAACCATAATAATATTTAGAAGTATATGGAAAGGGTGATTAAGTATATATATAAAAATATAATATTAAAAATAGTAATTATGTACAAATTCATTTACTCCTGATGAAATAGAAAATGATATAATAACATTAGGATAAATGTTTTTAAAGACATTTCATACAGTATTTGATTTTGGAAACAAAAGAATCGGATTTAGTAGCAATTAAAATGATTTATAGTGATTATAAAATAAATATATATTATAAGAAGATATTATATGAAATAGTAGTGGAATTTATTGTTATTTATAGGATTAGTGTTAGTAATAATAAAATGTTAAGATAGTAATTCATCATCAACGTCATCAGACTTCAGTAACACATAATTAGGAGATGTAGGAAATAAATTCACAATAATAGACTCTGCAATTGAAGACATGATATGGTGCGAGAAAAACAACAATATAGTATTTGCATTAACGGAAAAACAATCATTATATCGATCAGTAGATAAAGGTTATACTTGGTTGAAACTAACCTCTTAACTAATAGCATAAGGAAAATTAGAACTAGATCGTGATGAATCGGAAGAATTAGTAGGAGGGGTAAAGGAAATAAAAGTAAGTAAAGCAGATCCTAATAAAATGATATTTGTTGGTTCATAATATATTAATTGGAGGACTGCAGATTGTGGGATGACAATAGTTGCAATGAATTAGGGAAGATAGGTATAGGAGTTCCAATTCCATCCTTAAGAGTCAGAATGGTTATTGGCCGCTGCATGGAGTAAGTGTGAAGATTATGAGGAAGGAGAACCATGTAAGGTTATTAAGGAATTGTATTATTCACTTAATTTCGGAGAAGATTGGTAATTAATTGAGGATTATGTTGTTTAGTTTGCATGGGCATAGTTACATAATCACTTTATGGTTCCTAAGGAGAGGATCATTGTCGCACTTGATCCTAATGGATAGGGACATTAGAAACTCAAGGGTATTTATCAATTATTATCCGATCATTTTATAATTAATAATAGGATGGAGCAATGATGTTCATTTAGTTATCACTGATGATTTCTTTAACACTAGTCGCATCATTCTCGAAAGGGGAAATAAGTTTGTTCTTACTCAAAGGTATCTATATGGAGTGCAGGTAAATATTATTATATTCATAATTATTATTAAATATCTATAATCAAATATATTCATACTTAGGTATCAGATCAAAACAAATAAGAAGTTAATTTATTTGTTAGTTACAGCCACTTATAAGAATACAATTTTAATCAAGCATTTTTCCCATTTGAAAAAATAAAAGATTTTTCTTATTCAATCTTAGATGATAATGAAGGGCAAGCTTTCATTCAAGTAAATCACTATGGTCCGAATTCTAAAATGGGAAATATTTACATATCTAATTCTCGAGGAGACTCATTTTCAACATCTTTACTAAACAACGTGCGACTGCAAGAAGGTTTATGTGATTTTGATAAAGTACAATCCCTGAATGGAGTTTATATTGCAAACGTATTTGACAAAAAGAAAGTAGATCAATTAAGACAAAGTAGTAGTAATTAATAGAACAATTAGAAAAAGAAATCCCGTGAGTAATAAATCTCATCAGACTTAGACAATTTCAAATAGACTATGATAAGTTTCAACAAAGGAGGTATTTGGGAGAAATTATAAGCTCCAGAAAGAGATTACAAGGATTAATTGATTAAATGTGAGGCTAGTAGTTGTTCGCTGCACTTACATTCTGCAAGCAACACTCAGTTCGGTCCATTCTACTCTCATAAGAATGCGATGGGAATTATTATAGGAACTGGTAATGTCGGATCACATTTATCCAATAGATAGAGTGAGATTAATACTTATATGAGTCGAGATGGAGGATTAAGTTGGATTGAAATCATTAAAGGTAGTCATATTTATGAGTTAGGAGATCATGGTAGTCTGACTTTATTAGTTGATGACTAAAATCCTGTTAAAGAAGCTGTTTTTAGTTGGGATGAGGGTTTAACTTAATATACTGTATAGTTTGCACCTATTAATGCATTGGCTTAGAATATCGTCACTGAACCTAAATCTAAGGCTACTACATTTATTATTTATGGAACTGTTGATACCAAAGGGTTTATTAGTGTATTAGATTTTACATCTTTACATACTAGGGAATGTATCAGGACTGATAATATGGATGTAAATAATCACATATTTATTAATTTTCATTATATTTTATTATATATTATCAATTAATAAGGATCAAAACAATGATTATGAAGTATGGGATGTTAAAGATCAAAGATTCTCATCATGTTTTTAAGGTAGAAAGATACAATATATCCGTAAGAAAAGAGAAAGATAGTGTTTCAATGGTATGGAATACGAACCTAAACAGATCAGTAGTATATGTTAATGTAGTGAAGAGGATTGGGAATGTGATATCGGATTCGCTAGAGAAGGCAATGGACCTTGCAAGCCTAATGGAAGAAATATCACCAATAATGATAATAATAAGTGTTATTTTGGATAAATGACTGTCACACAAGGATACAGGTAATATTTATTATTATATCTTATTATATTATTATCATTTTATAATATTATTATTTACAAACATCTTTTTATCTTAATATTATATTATAGTCATTCCATTATATTTTTATCATCTTATTATATTATTATCAACTTATATAATAATCATATCTCATTTTATAATAATGTTATTATAATATTATTATTATATCTATTAACAAAGACGAGTGGCAGGCAATATGTGTATTGGTGGAGTGGATCACTCACCTATTTAAATATCTTGTGGATCTGATTTCTATATTAATTACACTTACGTTTTTATACTTTTCCTTATAGCTTTTGTTCTCTTTTTGTTTTCCAGTAAATCAGTTCCAGATCTAGTTAAGTAATAATTGGAAGTCAAAAAGTAAATGATTTAACAGAAATTGTAAAAATATAAACTGTAAAAATAGATAGATAATGAATATAAATAATTTAATAATTCTAATGATGATGAAAGTTAAGGAATTAAATAAGACCACTAATAAAGTATGTTTGATGATGATGAATGATGATCAAACTTAGTTTATAAATTATTATTATTCTGTTATTATTTTTATTTAAAAAGCATTTAAACAATTCATAAGGTTTCTTTTCAACTTC
>Ga0315908_10003531_pt1 | contig 11331 bp, 6 predicted proteins | sample LakEriMetagenome_12_FD_203520 | JGI IMG/M metagenome (GOLD analysis project Ga0315908, IMG submission 203520) | Freshwater fungal communities from buoy surface, Lake Erie, Ohio, United States - Buoy 4 MA124 | ecosystem: Environmental > Aquatic > Freshwater > Lake > Lake biofilm | place: USA...
CAAATAAAACAAATGAAACAGTTGATTTTAACCACAATATTACTTGTGGTTTCTCATCTAGGATTTGCACAAACTACGCCAACAGCGCAAATGAGAGTGCAAGATCGAGTAACTGTTTTTGGCCAAAACATACCGGCTGGAACGCAAATTTATTGTATTTCGGATTCTACTTTATGGCAAGCGAAAGTCGGAATTATTTCTACTAAAACAATTACCACTGCCTTAAATCAATTGGAATTAATTAACAGCAGTGTCAATTATTTGGTTGAGCAATTTGAAGCAGCATCAACACCAAGTGCAACCTACACACTGGCAAAAACTCCAAGAATTGCGACAACTGGGATAACTGTTATGATGAATGGGGCGGCATTGAGACCCACAACTGATTATACCAGTTCGGGAACGGTTCTAACTATTGTTTCTGTTCAATCGGAATACGATAAATTTGTAGTATCTTATACTTATTATCGCTAGTTTTTCTATGTTTCTGTATGATGATTTTTATCGTGCGGAAGCATAGATTAAGTTCTTGCAGTTTAATTATACCGCAGAAAAATCGCTTTAGCGACCTGCTGTAAAACAAACGCGATAATACAAATTTTAGATTCTTCACTTTGTCTTAAATGGCAATGTTGGTTTATTCAGAAAGAGGGGGCGTTCCGATTTAATTGGAGCGTCCTCTCTTCTTTATTTACCTGAGTAATCGTTCTCATTTATAAGTGAGGATTTTTTTATTAATAACAAATTACAATGAAACAATTAATTATTTCAATTCTATTTTTACCTTCCATCATGTTTGCTCAGGTGCATGTTGCACATTCAGTTTTAATGAAAATAGCCAATGACACAATTGTCTTTGGTGCCAATCTTTCCGTTGGTACACAAGTTTATGATATCGCTAATGATAAATGGTATGGTGTAAAAACAAAAATAAACCGCTTTGCAACAATTTCTTCGGCTGCAGCATCTCTGAGTTTAATTAACACCACCGGTGCTTATAGTTCTGTAAATGAAGATAGCTTGATTACCACTACGTCTACTACAGATGTAGTCGTAAGCGGAATGACTTTAATCCCTGGCGCTGGAACGTATTCAGTTATGTTTAATGGTCAATACGAAAGTTCTTCTGCCGGCACAACCGCACGTTGTACGACAGATTTAACGAATGCTTATAATCAGTTGGTTGCCACCACTACAACTAACTCAACGCACGCAGCAGCCTTTGGGAATTCTGTTGGCGAGACCCTGACCGCAGGTGTCTATGCAATTGCTGGAGCAGGCTCAATATCCGGAATACTTAATTTATCAGGAAGTGCCAGTGATGTGTTTATTTTTAAGATAAATGGTGCACTGACGACCGCTGCTGGCACCACTGTTAATTTGATTAATGGAACGCAGGCGAGGAATGTATTTTGGTTAGCCACATCAGCTGGAGCAATGGCCATCGCTGCAACAACTCAAATGAAAGGAACTCTTTTTGCGAAAGACGCTGCGGCTAGCCTTGGGGCTGGTAGCACACTTGAAGGGAGATTGTTCACTAATACTGGCGCAATCACGATGGGGCCAAGTACAATTATCATACCCTCAGGCAGTTCTCCTATCACATTGGGTGATTTATTTAGTTTTGCCTTATTTACATCCTCGGGTGCTTTAGATAACGCAGGAACTTCAAACATTACAGGAAATATAGGAACCAATTTAGGTGCTGTTACCGGTTTCGGGTCTCCTACGGTAATGAACGGATCTATCTTTACGCCCGCACTTCCAGGCATCGCTTTAGCTACTTTTAGCATATACCAAAATGGAGTTTTAGTTACGAATTCGAGCAGAACAAGAACTATAAATATGGAAGATATATCATTGCAAGGAATCGCCACTGTTACAGATGGTCAAGCTATTGACATTAGGTGGAAAACATCTTTGGGAATTTTGAAGCTACAAAACAGAATTTTAACATTAATTGAAGTACGGTTGTAAGTTGTTATAATTGAACAAATCGACCCCTCGGTAGATGTAAATCAATGATGCTAACCAAGGAATTAAACAATCGTAAGATTGGGTATTTTTGAAGATGATTAGTACTAACGGATTGGTAGTCATTTTGTAGCGATGAAAGGTTTGTCGTCAGCATTTTTTCCACCACGCAAATAATTTACTGATAGAGGCTGGAGAATTAATGAAGGAGTAGGATTAACACCTCGAAACTCACAAATTCAAAGTCACCACGTACTCCTCACTTTTCAACTGAACTTCACTCTGCCTAACTGGTAATCCAATACTGCGATTCAAAAGTATTTCTAACGCATTTAGAGAACCTCTCTTGGCGTTTGACAACAATGCCTTGCAGATTGTCAGTTCAAGGATGTTTGTATCGTCTTGAGCGATGATTTCAATCAACTCGTTTTCTGTCATTGCCAACATCACGAGAATCACATCATTAATCTCCGATTTAGCATATCCCATCTTTTTGAGTGTAGTCACAAACTTGGGTCTACGTCCCATTGGATTGGGCGACGGTTGTCCAGGTTGCCACGGTGTCAGATGATCGGTTTTAGGATTCAAGTTCATTTCGTATGACTGCTATATGCTTGTTTTCAATGCAACACCCTTCCATCTTCTGTAGTCATCATTCAAATACTGGTCAACATCAAATAATGTCTGACTCGGATATCGATTCAATTCATCACGCCTGAGGTTGCTGATAATATTACGACATCTTTTCACCTCTCGTCCAAACAACTTCTCGCTACAATACTTGCTCGTTGATTTTTGGCCTGAAATATCTCTCCCACAAGTGAGGCATTGTTTGGTGGTTGATGTCTCTGTTTTATGTAATACATCTATGTAAAATTGGGACAATCTATGGTTTTTGGATACTGGTAATAATGGGACATCATTATACAATCTATCCCATCCTGACTGAATTAAATTGACCATCTTTTCTTGAATGTTATCAGGAGAATATTCGTGAACAATTTCCCTAAACTTCTTCAGTTGTCGATTAAATTTCTTTGAACACCCGTGACTTCTCAGACTATTCCAATTCCGTGGATTAGAGTATTCGTCAAATACAGACCGCCGAACGTTACATTTAATATTTTTCGACACAATCCTATCATCCGTAAAAATAAGCTCGTTAAACGCTTTCAAAAGCAACCATCCTAAATCAGTATATACTGCCCTATTCATCAAGTCGGCAAATGTCTGAATAGAGATATCCTTTTTATGGAGATATTGCATCTTTTTTGTCTTCAACTCGAAACGAATAATATCAGTGCTTAAGCGACATTGCCTTCCCTTGTCGTATATCTTAATATCGTAGTGTGACCGTTCAAATCTCTTCAAATAACCCATTCGGTTGAAAGTCCTAAGTTCGTATTCTAATCCAATGTGACTAATGATATTTTGTAAAATTATACTCGATGGAATCTCGCACTTGATATTCAAACCAAATTCTAATTGGTGAATAATAAATTCATTAGCTGGGATTTCTGTAATTTGAGTTAATTGGTAAATCGCATCAACCAAATCTGAAAAACAAAAGTCTTGATAATTGTTCCCTAAGCAAAATTTGTGAATACTCCCAGTCAAGGTGACTTTAGTCTTCTTGGTCGATTCACACTTCCGAACTTTTAAATTCAAATTGCCAATATTCGCAGAATACACATAGGCACCATACTTATCCATTATGAGCTCTCCAGTATCAATATTAATTGGTTGATTAAAATCAATCCGAGGATTCGCTAATATCATTTCTGCAAATCGCCCATCGATCCCTATCGAGACAAAGTCAATCATTTGAGTAAATGATAAAGTTTGACCAATTCAGAAGGCTCTTCCGTATTTCTGCAATTGCCCTGAGTCAAAAGACGCATTCACTTCTGAACGTTTGTATCGGATCCGGCTACCCATACGATACGAGTTTAAAATTCCACGTTTCGTCCAATCGGCTAAGGTGGGTAGAGTTACTCTAAGTAATTTTGCTGTTTCAATTCTCGTCAGATAATCATTATCTGATTTTGATGGGATTGACACCTGATTTTCTCGTAAGGAATCAGTAATTACTTTTCGGATAGTGTCCTCCAATTCTTCGATAGAAATTGGCAGGAGACAATAAGATTTTAAGTTCACATAAAGAGATAGCAAGTGGAACAAATTGTAGCACCTGATTTTATGATTTGTTGACAAACACAATAAAATTGTGAACTACACGACTTCCCACAAAAAATCCTTAATTTCACCATCTATAATGCGTTAGCCAATTAAATCAAAAACGTTGCACCATTTCTATGTTATTTAAATTCAATATCCCCAACCCCCATATTTAATAAATGAAACGACCATTAATATTCAAGATGATTTCATATGTCTTCATGTCTGAAAAGAATAAAATAATTGCTAATCTCGAAAGCGACTTGGAAACAGCAAATGATATATATTCAATAATTCATTCAAGAAAACAGAATTTTGATCGGCGTATATTTCTTGATTTTGATTTCGAAAAAACAGAAAAGGAAAAATTAACAATTCTGGGGTATTACAAGTATGGAGCTCTTGAATTTTTCGACGAGGAAATTCAACTACTAATTCTTAAGGTAATTAATTCAGATGCTGGCGATTTGGCTTACGAGAAAGAATTAAATCATCTTTACAATTTTCTGATAGGTTTTCAATCCAGAATTCGGATGGAAATTAATAGACGGAAAACTAATATTTAATTTGAGTCGCCTTGCGGGAATACAATAAAGTCATTCCATTCCTTAAGCATACTCTTCGCATTCTCTCTTGGGGACATTTTCAGATATGCCATAAACGAACTTTCTGTCCTATGACCAGTAATTTTCATTATCATCTGAGCTCTGAATCCTAATTTAAACATATTGGTTGCGAAACTTCTTCTTGCCGTATGCGATGAGACCTTTTCCCATTTAGATACCGTCCTCACCACTTTCTTGCCGTTCAACCATAATTCTTCAGAAATCTGCGTATTTAGAGTATTCAACAGTTTGGCAACTTCCTTTATATAGAAATTGAATTTTTGATTTGATATGGGTGTCGGCAAACTGTTTTGAGTCTTATCCTTGTATTTTGCTATTATCTGTTCAGTTATTGGATAGATCGGTATAGCCACCAACTCTTTCGTTTTCTGAGTTTGAATCTCAATCAATTTCTCTTCCAAATCTATGTCTTGCAATTTCACCGCTGTAAAATCAGAAAATCTCAAACCAGTGTAACATCCAAAGACAAACAAATCTCTCACATTTTCCAATCTTGGTTGAGATGTCAAATCCAAAGCGTATAAATCATCAAGTTCTTTCAGACTCAGGTAAATATTTGATACTTGCTCGCTCGGAGCTGTAAACCTTCTACTCTTGTGAGCGATGTTTTTTGTCAAGCCTCTTTCCAATGCCTCATTTAAAAATGTCTTAAGTGTGCGAATTTGCTTGCCAATGTAGTTTCTTTTATATCCGCATTCCGACAAGTATGCGACAAAGTCATCATAGAATTCTAAATTGATGTCATCGAAATCGATTTTTCTTTTTGACTTCACCCCAAAGTCCTTCAACTTATCCAAACAAATCCGATAAGTTTTAGGTGTTTTCGGAGCATAGAATTTTCCAGTCTTAGGATTTACGCCGACACTCATCTCTTGGAGAAATCCCTCAATGAACCCAAACATATTTTCACTTTTTTCAACTGTCGAGTTCTGAGGCTTAATCAAATTCTGTAAAATGCGTTGAAATTCAGCCTTTGAGGGTTTCCGCTTATTGATGGATTCAAAATCCACAAAGAGACTTTCAGAATCTGATACAATTTTCGACAGCATCGAATTGAGTTTTATGTTCAACTCTTTTCGCTCCATACTTGGCTTTGCATAAAGTCGTTGATTTTTTACATCCCAAAATTTTGGAATTACTGAATACCCAGTATTGACAACAATTTTTTGAGTTTGCCATCGAACCACAAGGTGTATTGGTGTTTCGTCCTGAGAATCTGCACTTCGGAGATTTAAATTGAATTTCGCCATCCTAATTAATTGGAAACAAATTTAATCAAAATCCATCTGTTGTCGGAAATGTTGTCGGAAATTCTTTATTAAACTTTACTTTAACCATAAACTAAACTCCCATTTTGATTTCAAATAGCCTTTAAATAGTAGGCTTTAGGACATACTTGATAAAATTAGAATAAATAGGTTCGAATCCCTTCCTCTCTGCAACCCAATGCCCCGTTTCGGGGCATTTTTTGTTTAACGAATCTGTTCGCGCAGCGAACAAGCGAGTGAAACAGAAAATGAACCGTGCGACGAAGGAGCGGGCATTGGATTAACACCTCCCCTGGGACCACGAGCGCAGCGAGTAACCCCTTCCTCTCTGCAACAAACCCTATTTTTACCCCTTTTTACCCCGAATTCTAGCGAATTTGGGGTTTTTTATGCCTTTTTAGGAAGCAAAAAATTACGGAAGATTTAATCATTGTACTTGCGGTTGAATGTCACAAAACAAAATTTTAAGCTTCTTTGGGTATGAATTTCAACTTTTTGTATATATCACAACCTTAACATATTGTGTTACCACTTCACCAAGGGTGTGAGCAGGAAGTTAAAGGGGTCAATCCCTGATGTTAGCCAAAGTCACATCATTAATTTATTGGTTAATAGATAACCAATAACTGCAATATGTAGCAAGTAACAAATAAAATACTACCTTGGCAAGTGTGTAACGTTTAGGCTTAGGCTTACTATTTGGTGAAATACTTGATGTATCCTTTACTTGGTCGATATAAATTCTTTCGTTACTCATGCCTGTAGAAAAATGATTTGTTGATGGCTTACTGTTCTCCATCATCGGCGGATAAACAGGGGTAGAAGTTTGTACTTTAAATTCCCTCCCATAGCCAAAACTGGTGAAAAAGAATATGATAACTAAAAGTAAGTGTTTTTTCATAGTGGATATTTTGAATGGCTATGAATTCAATGCTGTGCTGCGCCATAGGATGCAATAAATATGACAACTACGACACCCCAAGCAATTGCTAGCCCGATTATCACCTTGCCAACAATGTGCCTTTTCTTCTTCGTAGGCTTTGGGCTGTCCTTCTCGATAATTTCATCTTGTGACACACTCCTAGGGTTTAATAGGTTTTCAATAGTTGTTGAGTAGGTAACTGCTGAATTTGCTTGTTGATTTGGTGTTTTAGAGGGTGCAGCTTCAGCACTTCCTGCTGTGAATAATGCAACCAACGCAATAGCTAGACTTAATAATTTGCTTTTCATGGATCGAAACTACTGATGGATAACCATTTGACATTACGGAATTTCGCAAATCACATAAATTATTTTTACGGAATTTCACAATTGAATCGTTGTTTTTGACCCCGTTTTGGGGCATTTATATTTAGCGACAAATACAATCTACGTTCCTCTGATGGGCATTTTTGCCCCCAAACTCCACCAGAGTTTCTGGAGCTGGATCACCAAATAACCACGAGCGAGACAAGAAGACAGGACATTATTGTAATTTTTACAATATTATCCTATCTTCGTTTTCTACCCCAAGGGTACCCTGCTTTTGAAAACTCAACCACGCTTTTCACGAATCATCTTAACCGCAATCTTCGGCGTTATTCTTATCACAACATCGCACGCCCAAACAGTAAAAGTTGGGAGTGGCAGTTATACCAACACATTCCCAGGAACCGATGTTGCAGGCAGAAACGGTTACCCATCAGGCGCCCCCTACCTCATCGATTCCCTGAAAACCAAACCCGTTCCAACAAACGATTGGTGGTCAGCCAAATTGAAAAACGCTCACTGCGACAACCTATTCAACTACCCACTCACCCTTAAAACGGTGAATGCCGGACTGGTCACCTCATATATTCCGTGGGGCGTGATATCAGACATCGAACCCATCACTACCGGAGTTACATCGCTCAATCACAACGCCCCCTACATTTCTCACTACAGCGATTGGCTTATCACCATCGAATGGAAAAGTGGCGGACATCGATTCCAAACCACCGTGGGCATGGGCATGCCATTCCTCTACTACCAAAAAGACAGTGCCGATGAGGCCTCCATCAAGATCAACAGCGGCATAGCCACCATCGCCAACGAGAAAATCATCATCGAAAATGCATACAATGGCGCTGATTTTGTTGTTTATGCGCCCAAAGGCAGTAGCTGGACAAAAAACGGCACTACCTATACGTCCAAACTCAACGGTAAAAACCATTGGTCGATGCTCATGCTACCCCAAAACAGCACACAGCTCAATGCACTCGCCGATTCTTTTCAAAGATATGCTTATGTAGAACCGATCAATACCCAGGCCTCTTTTCAATACAACGAAAAAAACAGCACCGTAACCACCGACTTTACCATTCAAACCAAAGTGCACGAGGGCAAAGACTCCCTTCCACTGGTTGGATTACTACCCCATCATTGGTCGCGCAGTACCCTCGCCGCCAGCAACTTCCTCTCCTACAATTACAGCAGTATCCGAGGCACACTCAAGATGATTGCCCGCGAGAATTTCAGCGTTACGCAGACCTTCAAAGGCATCCTCCCCACCCTGCCCTACGTTGATTTTCTGAGCGATGGCTTCGACCCAGCCAAACTGCAACAAAAAATCAATGCGTTGGAATACGAGGGATTGGCCACTTGGACAGACTCTTACAACGAAGGACAGGTAATGAATCGCCTGATACAAACCGCCCGCATTGCCCATGAAATGGGAGAAGAAGCTTCGGTAATGCGCATCCACAAAACCATCAAATCCAGGCTAGAAAATTGGCTCACCCACAATCCTGGCGAAGTGGCGTTTCTATTCCACTACAACAAAACGTGGTCGGCCATGCTGGGCTATCCAGCGGGACATGGGCAAGATAACAACATCAATGATCACCATTTCCATTGGGGTTACTTCATCCATGCGGCGGCGTTTTTGGAAGAATTTGAACCAGGTTGGGCAAAATCGTATGGCGACATGGTGAATTTATTGGTTCGCGACGCGGCCTCAACCAATCGCAAAGACGACCTATTTCCGCATTTACGCAACTTCAATCCATACACAGGGCATTGTTGGGCCAACGGATTCGCCACCTTCCCCCAAGGAAACGACCAAGAATCCACCTCTGAGAGCATGCAATTTAACTCATCGCTCATTCACTGGGGCGATATTACCCAAAACAAGTCCATCCGCGACCTAGGCATCTACTTGTATTGCACCGAACAATCGGCCATCGAAGAATATTGGTTTGATATCAAACAGCGCAATTTTGCCAAAACACAGCAGTACGCGCTCGTTTCTCGGGTTTGGGGCAACTCCTACGACAACGGCACATTTTGGACGAACGACATCGCCGCATCTTACGGCATCGAATTGTATCCCATTCACGGTGGATCGTTCTATTTGGCGCACGACACCGCCTATGCAACCCGTTTATGGAAGGAGATGGCGAAAAACACAGGCATTTTGACCAACCAAGCCAACGACAACCTTTGGCACGATGTGTATTGGGAGTTTTTGGCCTTTACCAACCCAGCGAAGGCCATCGAATTATACAACAGCAACCCCAATCGCAACCTAAAATTTGGCATTTCGGATGCCCAAACCTACCATTGGCTGCACTCACTCAACGCACTCGGTAGATTGAACCCCAGCATCACCGCCAATCATCCGCTGGCCGTGGCTTTCACCAAAGGCAACAAAACCATCTATGCGGCAAAGAACAATGGCAACGACACCCTAAAAGTAACCTATTCGGATGGATATATTTTCACGGTGCCGCCGCGCAAATTGAAGACCAGTCTCGACAGCGACATCAAAGCCCATATCAGCAGCGACTTCGCCCAATTGTACAAAGGCAGCGCGGCCAACATCTATTTCGACACCCTCAACGTGCTACCCGATTCCATACATTGGATGCTGGGCTCGAAGCGATTGAAAACGATCACTAACCAGCCTTGGAACCTAGAAACCAGCGCTTTGAATGCCGGAAAATACACTTTTTACGCCAAGATCTTCAAGGGCGATGCCCGATCAAATAGCAATTTATTCACCCTCGTTGTTGGCGAGCAAATCCCCTACAACAAAGCCGCAGCCTCAATTCCAGGCAACATACAAAGTGGTTTGTTTGATCAATTCGAAGGCGGATCTGGCCAAGGAATTGCCTACATCGACTTCAGCCCTACCAACCTCGGAAATTTCAGAACCATAGAAGCGGCCGACGTAAGCAATGATGCCCAAGAAGGCGCCATTTTAACCTGGATTGACGCGGGCGAATGGACCGAATATACGGTGAATGTTCAGCAAGACGGCTTGTACGATTGTTCTTTGCGATACGCCAATGGCAATGCTGGAAACAGCGGAAAATTCTCCATGTCGCTTGATGATAAATTGCTTGCAAGCAATGTCACTTTCCCTAGCACCGGCAAATGGGAAACCTTCGGCGCAGTGAACATCAAAAATTTACCCATGACGCAGGGCAGGCGCATCCTTAAATTCAGTTTCGACGATGGCGGAATGAATGTCGGCAAAGCACAGTTCACCCGAACCGCGCCATTGCCACAAGCCCTCCCAACAGCCAAAGCCGGCGGCAACGTCTCCTACCCAAGCAGCGCCGATAGCGCTCAATGCGATGGAAGCAACAGCACCACAGGGTCTTTGGGGTATATAAAGTACCAGTGGTCGCAGGTTTACGGTCCGTCAAAACTCCTCATCAAAAACGCTACCGCACCCAAACCCACATTCAAAAACATTCAAAAAGGGGTTTACAAAGTGCGATTGACTGTGAGCGACAGTGTGAATAGCGACTACAACGAGGCCTTCATTTTTGTCCAAGACGGCGGCAACATCGCGCCCGAAATCACCATAAATAACCCCATTTCTGGGGCCACCCTCATCGAAAACCAGTGGATTCTCGTTCAGGCTTCTGCCGAAGATTTGGATGGCAGCATCAAACAGGTCAAATTCATGATCAATGGCGATTCGGTTTCAATAGACACCACCGCCCCCTACGAATACAGAATGCAGGTAGGCATCGGTAATTACAGCGCGCAAGCCCTAGCCACCGACAATAGCGGCAACATCACCACAAGCTCGAGCATTTCTTTTTCAGCCCTTTCGTTGGCAGGCAACTGGGTGTTAGAACCCGTGGCGAAATCGTTGGCAGTAGGTCCTACTTTAGCCAACCTCACTTGGTGGAGCAATAGCATGGCGGATGTCGCCACCCGATCTTGCTTGTTCGATGATGTATACCAAATCTCAAAAAATGGAGAGTTCAAAAACGCACTTGGATCCCAAACTTGGCTCGAAGGATGGCAGA
>Ga0315908_10003533_pt1 | contig 11328 bp, 10 predicted proteins | sample LakEriMetagenome_12_FD_203520 | JGI IMG/M metagenome (GOLD analysis project Ga0315908, IMG submission 203520) | Freshwater fungal communities from buoy surface, Lake Erie, Ohio, United States - Buoy 4 MA124 | ecosystem: Environmental > Aquatic > Freshwater > Lake > Lake biofilm | place: USA...
TATCACGCAACAATGCAATTTGATCTGGGCGTTGCAAAGCAGCAACCATGCCATTGCCAAAGGCATTCACACTTGCTTCGTGGCCAGCGTTTAGAAGCAAAATACAGGTTGCGACCAGCTCGTGCATGTTTAACTTTTCACCATTTTCTTCCACTGTCGCAAGATCTGTAATCAAATCTGCTTGTGGTTGCTTTTTGCGACGCTCAGCTAGATCTCGCACATACTCTGCAAACTCATGTGCTGCAGCTTTGGCCTCACTTTGATGTTGGGTGCTTGGATTAACTTCATACATCTTTACAATTGATTGTGACCACGGGCGCAGTAAATGTTCTTCGGATACTGGAAAGCCCAGCAAATCGGCAATAATTTTTACTGGCAAAGGTTCGGCGTAATCTGCAATCAGATCAAAGGTTTCACCTGACTTCACTTTTTCATCAATTGCAGCTAGAAGTTCCTCGGTAATTCGTGAAACCGTTGGGCGCATACCTTCGATTTTTTGGCGGTTAAATGCTTTTGCAACCAAACTTCGCAAACGGGTGTGCTTAGGAGGTTCGCTATCTAAAATAGAATCGGCATGTAACCAGTTAAAGATTTCCCATTCAAACTCAGGTTTCTTTTCCACAAATATTCGGCCCAGTGATTTATTGCGAAAGACGTCATTGGCATCCACATGCCGCGCTGCCAAAAACATCCCCATACCGTCATGCCAGACAGGCTTGCCAGCAGAACGCAGCTCTTTCAGGGCGGGATAAGGATTAGAAACAAAAGCCTGATCGTTAAAATCGATCATGAAGCAGATGAGACCCTTGCATACCCTGGCTTGATGACCTGATCAATAATCTTTAACCGCTCTGGATACGGGATGAATGCGCTTTTCATAGCGTTAATGGTGACTCTTTGCAGCTCTGCAAAATCCCAGTTAAAGGCCTTTACCGCCTCCTCCATTTCAAATGACATAGAGGTTTGGCTCATCAAACGATTGTCGGTATTTAAGGTGATTCTAAAACGCAGTTTCGCTAAAACACCAATGGGATGTTCTGCATAGCTGGCAGCTGCACCTGTTTGTAAGTTAGAAGTTGGGCAAAGCTCTAAAGGAATACGACGATCTCGAACATAGGAGGCCAATAGACCTAACTTAGGTTCGGATCCAGAAAAATCTATATCGTCGATAATGCGAACTCCGTGACCTAGGCGTTCGGCTCCGCAGATTTGGATTGCTTCCCAGATGGAGGGGATTCCATACGCTTCACCAGCATGGATAGTAAAATGGGCATCTTCTTTACGAAGATAATCAAAAGTATCTTTTTGATCAGATGGCGGAAAACCATCTTCAGGACCAGCGATATCAAAACCTACAACCCCCTTGTCACGATATTTAACGACTAGTTCGGCAACTTCTTGTGAATTCTTGTTTTGACGCATTCCGCATAACAAGGAACGCACAACTATTGTATGTCCCTCAGCTGCAGCCTCTTTCATTCCGATTTCAAATCCTTCAAGAGTTGCTTCGACAACATCGGACATCGTCAAACCTTTATTGGTGAACAACTCTGGAGCACCACGAACTTCGGCGTAGACAACCCCATCACGAGCAAGATCTAAAGCACATTCACGAGCGACCCGAACAATGTCTTCTCGACGTTGCATGACTGCAATTGGGTGAGAAAAGGTTTCAAGGTAGCGAACCAATGATCCTGAATCACAACTTTCACGAAACCAGGTTGCTAGCTCGGTTGCATCATGAGTAGGAAGAGCTGTGTATCCAATTTCTTGAGCGATATCGATAATTGTTTGTGGGCGAAGTCCACCATCTAAATGATCATGCAGCAGCACTTTGGGAACCAACTTGATTTGTTCCTTCGTCGGAAGATTGTTCATTGACATTTATTTGCCCCTATGTCCCTTAATCAACGATTCGTTCTATGAGTAATGGAAGTCGATCAATGCCTGCGGCAGGTACTTCACCAATAGTCACAGAGTTTTCCAGCGACTCCAAAGCCCTGGCAAAGGCGGCTGGGGTGTCTGTGTGGAGCGTGTAAAGAGGCGATCCTGCTGTAACAACATCACCTGGCTTAGCGTGGATTTGGATTCCAGCCCCGGCTTGCACAGTCTCTCCTTGGCGAGATCGCCCAGCACCTAAGCGCCAAGCGGCCATGCCAACCTTCATTGCATCCATGGACAAAATAGTTCCAGTGCTGTGTGCAGTTACAACAGTATTTTCTTTGGCAACCGGAAGTTTTGCATCTGGATCTCCGCCTTGAGCGCTAATCATCTGGCGCCACACATCCATCGCTTTTCCATTTTTTAAGGCAGCGGCTGGATCAGCTCCTTTAATTCCTGCTAGTTCTAACATTTCTTGTGCGAGTAAAACTGTTAATTCAACAATATCTGATGGTCCCCCACCGGCTAACACTTCTACAGATTCCCGAACTTCAAGGGCGTTACCTGCTGTTAAACCAAGTGGAACATCCATCGCTGTAACAAGTGCCAATGTTTTCACACCCGCTCTTTTGCCAAGCCCAACCATAACGCGGGCAAGTTCTTTTGCTTTTTCTGGATCACTCATAAAGGCACCTGCGCCAGTTTTGACATCTAAAACAAGTGCGCTAGTGCCTTCGGCAATCTTCTTACTCATAATTGATGAGGCAATAAGTGGAATTGCTTCAACTGTTGCTGTTACATCACGCAGTGCATATAGTTTTTTATCTGCTGGTGCCAACCCAGCACCTGCCGCACATATGACAGCGCCGCAATCTTGTAATACTTTTAACATCTCTTCATTTGATAAGGATGCACGCCAGCCAGGGATTGACTCTAATTTATCTAAAGTTCCACCTGTATGACCCAGACCTCGACCTGACAACTGTGGAACTGCAGCCCCGCATGCTGCAACAAGTGGTGCTAGTGGCAAAGTAATTTTATCGCCGACGCCACCGGTTGAATGCTTATCAACTGTTGGACGAGATAGCGCAGACCAATTCATGCGCTCACCACTGTTGATCATGGCATCTGTCCAGCGAGAAATTTCGCGACCTTCCATACCGTTGAGCAAGATAGCCATCAACAACGCAGACATTTGCTCATCAGCAACCGCCCCGCGTGTATAGGCATCAATAACCCAGTCGATCTGCTGGTCAGTTAAGGAATGGTGATCGCGTTTGGCTGCGATTACTTCTGCTGCGGAAAAAGCCTCAATCTGGCTCATTTAACGCTCGTTGCGATCAAGATCTTCTGGACCAAAAGCCCACGGCAACATGGCAGACATTTTCTGTGGCCCATCATCTGTCATCAACAAAGCTTCGGGGCCGCCATGTTCAAACAATAACTGACGACAGCGCCCACACGGTGCCAAGTAATTACCCTGACCATCGACACAGACAATTGCAACTAATCGACCGCCACCTGTTGAAATGAGATTAGAAACTAAGCCACATTCGGCGCATAGCCCAACTCCATAACTAGCATTTTCAACATTGCAACCTGTTGCAATCCGGCCATCACTAACTAATGCGGCAACACCGACTGGAAACTTTGAATATGGTGCATATGCATTTTTCATAGCACCAATTGCTTCCTTATGGATGAGCTCCCAATTGATCTGGGTCACCGCATACCACCACGGCGATATGGAATTCCATCTGCTGCAGGCATTCGTAACCGCTGCGATGCAAGTGCCATGACCAATATTGTCGCGATATAAGGAGTCATTGTTACTAATTGTCCTGGAAGCTCATCAACAGCAAAGAAGAACCACAAAGTAAAGCCAGCAGATGCCAGACTAATCAATGCACTTACTTGTTTACCACCCTTAAACTTTCTAAAGGCAACAAATAACAAGATCGCCACAATGAAAAGAAGCAAGGCATGGATTGATTCTGAATCACGAAGTTGCAGCGCATCTGCAAATCCAAATAAACCTGCACCAGCCATTAATCCACCTGGTCGATAATTTCCAAAAATAAGTGCTGCAAGTCCAATATATCCACGACCTGCTACCTGGTTTTCCTGATAATTACTTGCTGCAACGATTGCTAAGAAGCCACCACCCAAACCAGCAAATCCGCCAGAGATAAGCACACCTGCATACTTCATGGCATAGACATTTACACCTAATGATTCAGCAGCATATGGCGCTTCTCCGGCGCTTCGAAGGCGTAATCCAAATGCGGTACGCCACAGGATGAAGTAAGCAAGCGGAACAAAGGAAATTGCTACAACGGTTACATAGGAAACATTTCCTGTTAAACCACGCAGAATTGCTGCCGTATCTGAGATAAAGAACCATTTATAACCAGCAATCGTTCCCAAGATATCTGGACTCTTCCAACCAAAGTATTGACCACCTGAAAGAACTGGCAGGCCATTTGATGGGATGGATTCAATACCAGGAGATTGTGAAGGCCCTGGCCATGAGCCACCTTTGTACATCAGTGTGGAGAGGTAGCGAACCAAACCAGCGGCAATAATATTAATTGCTACGCCTGAAACAACGTGGTCTACGCCAAAACTAACGGTTGCAATCGCATGGACTAATGCGCCAATAGATCCGAAGATAACTGCAGCTATCAATCCTGCCCATGGACCATGTTGTGAACCGATGTAGCCACCCGCCCAAGCGCCCATGATCATCATGCCTTCAAGCCCGATATTTACAACACCAGCACGTTCTGAAAACAAACCGCCCAGTGCTGCCAAGACAATTGGCACAGACAGCAGCAAGGCTGCAGATGCTGTTCCGGTACTTGTTAAATCCGTAGCCCCTGTAATCACTCGAATAGAAGCAAGCACAAATACAAGCATGGTTGCATAGCGCAACATCTTCATGGCTTTCATGCTTGCACCACCTTAGCTAGCTCTTTACTTTGTAAGGTTAATTTAAATCGTCGTACAACTTCGTAGGCAACAACAGAGCTAAGTAGAATTGACCCTTGCATGATCACATATGTTTCTGGGGCAATATCAATTAATTCCAGTGCACGCGAACTTACTTCAAGGAAACCAAAGAGCAGCGCGCTAATCGCCATACCGCCAGCTGAGTTGCGACCAAGCAATGCAACCGCGATTGCAGAGAAACCAATTCCAGCGCGGAAACCTAAATTGTAAGAATGTGTTTGACCTAGAACTTCAGGTAACCCCGCAAGACCGGCAATTGCTCCTGAAATAACAAGTGCAACAAATGTCATCTTTTTGGAATTTACTCCGCTGACACGAGCTGCAATTGGATTTAAGCCAGATGCCCGTAGTTCAAAGCCAAAACGGGTGCGATTTACAACAAACCAAAATGTGAATCCCAGGGCTACTGCAACAAAGAACATTCCATATACCCCGCCACCAGGTTGATCTTGAACACCTAGTGTGCGCAGAATTGGCATGAGATCTGGAACTTGAGCAGATGCTGGGAGTTGTTTAGTTTGAAGATTGTTGGAGCCTTCTTCAAAGACAGCAAAGTGTTTGGACAGTAAGTAAGCAGATAAGCCACCCGCAAGGCTATTGAGCATGATGGTTGAGATAACTTCATTTACTCCACGCTTAACCTTTAGGTAAGCAGCAATAGCAGCCCACAAACCACCAAAGGTCATGGCAACAATAAACACGGCGGCAACATGTAAGACCGGAGGAAGGACAAACATAGCTCCCAAGTAACAACTAAAGAGGGCGCCTATTCGCAATTGTCCTTCGACACCAATGTTAAACAATCCGGCTCTAAAGGTCACGGCGATAGCAATCGCAGCAATGTAATAAGGCGTTGCAGTATTGATAACCTCCATAAGTGAGCTGGTTTCAGTACCGAACTGCAGCATTGATGAGAAGGCATCAATAGGAGATTTCTTACTTGCAATAACAGCAAGGCTTGAGATCGCTATGGAAAAGATCGCGGCAGCCAATGGGGCTGCGACAGCTAAACCAATTTTACTGAAGGAAAACTTCTCTGATTGCTTGATGTTCATGCTGCACCTGTCATCGCAGATCCGAGTTGTTCAGGAGATGTTTTTGCAGGATCTAACTCTGCAGTTAGCTTTCCACGCAACATAACCAATAACCTATCTGACATTCCAATTAACTCTTCCAGGTCTGCTGAAATCAGCACAATTGCCATTCCTTTATCTCGTGCAGCTCGCAGAACATCCCAGATGGCACCTTGTGCACCAACATCGACGCCGCGGGTTGGATGAGATGCAATCAAGAGCGCTGGTGCTTTGCTCATTTCTCGTCCAACGATAAATTTTTGCTGATTGCCACCAGATAATGCAGCCGCCAAAGTATCTGGGCCCGGCGCTCTCACATCAAACTCTTGCATGATTGTGCGAGTGCTATCCATGGTCGCTTTTTTATCGATTACAAAGCCGCGCATAACAGGCTTGCCACGTTGATGACCAAGAATTCTATTTTCCCACAGTGGTGAATCCATCATTAACGCTTGACGCTGACGATCTTCGGGAATTAAACCAATGCCTAGATCATGTCTGTCGGCAACACTTAAGGCGTCAATAGATGAGCCCTGGAACTGGATAACTCCTGTGTAATCACGCAGACCCATAATCACTTCTACAAGTTCGGCCTGTCCATTTCCTTCAACTCCGGCAATTCCGATTACTTCTCCCGCGTGTAGATCAAATGAGATATTAGTTAACAAATCTCGACTGCCAGTTGATACCAGGCTCACATCCTTCAAAGCCAATGTAATTTCTTCTCGGCGTGTGTGACCGACTGTTGAAGGCTTTGGCAGCTCGCTACCCACCATGAGCTCGGCTAACTGTCGAGCGGTCACATCCTTTGATTTAACCTGAGCAACCGTTGAACCTTGGCGCACAACAGTGACTTCATCTGCAACGCGTAAAACCTCATCAAGCTTGTGTGAAATAAAGATCAGCGCCATTCCTTGTGCGCGCAGGCCTTGTAAGGCCGCAAAAAGTTCATCGACTTCTTGCGGAACTAAAACTGCTGTGGGTTCATCAAAGATCAAAATACGTGCGCCGCGAAACAAAACTTTTAAAATTTCTATGCGCTGGCGTTGTCCAACGCCGAGTTCTTCCACCAAAACATCTGGATCAATATCCAACCCGTATTGCTCGGCCATTTCGACTATCTTTTTGCGTGCTGTTACAAAATCTATGGTTGCTCCGTGCTTGGGTTCAGATCCCAGAATAATATTTTCTAAAACCGTAAAATTATCGGCCAACATAAAATGTTGGTGGACCATGCCGATGCCAGCCTCGATTGCATCATTAGGGGTTTTAAATTGAACCTGTTGTCCGTTGACCAAAATTTCGCCACCATCTGGGCGCTGCATTCCATAAAGAATCTTCATGACAGTTGATTTACCCGCGCCGTTTTCACCAACGAGTGCGTGGACAGATCCAGATTCAACTTTCAGTGAGACATCTTTATTGGCAATTACTCCAGGAAAGTGCTTACTAATGTGCCGCAGTTCTACTGCTACAGACACTTGTGGTCTCCTTTGACTGACTGTGTGAGAAAAACATTTGGCCCAACAAGGAGATCTAACTCCATTGTTGGGCCAAATGCTACTTTCGAACTACGTCTAGTTTACGTAGTGATTTAGCTCCACAAAGCTTATGGCTTTGTTGGAACCACAATCGCACCAGACTTGATGCCCTCAATAGCTGCATCGATTTGTGCCTTGTACTGGTCGATGTGTCCGCCAGAGTATGAAACGCCAACGCCATCACGAGATAGATCGTAAACGCGGCCAACAACTCCTTCAGAAATTGCATCACTTACAGTTGTTCCTGCCTTTGCAGATGCAATGACATCGTAAACAGCTGTTCCAACACCCTTAAGCATTGATGTAAGCATGTTTGCCTGCTCATCAGCTGATGCACTGAGGTACTGATCAGAGTCAACTCCGATAGTCCATACCTTCTTGCCTGCTGCTGCAGCCTCTGTTGCAGCTGCGAAGTTACCCGCACCTGAACCACCTGCTGCTGAGTAAACAACATCTACACCCTTGTCGATCATTCCCTTAGCAATAACCTTTGCCTTGGCTGGATCGTTGAAACCACTAAAGTCAGGTAGCTCTGTGATGTACTTGACATCAACAGTTGCAGACGCCTTTGTTGCCTTCACGCCAGCTGTAAATCCTGCTTCAAACTTCTCGAGTAGAGGAGTACGAACTCCACCGATGTATCCAACCTTGCCTGACTTTGAAGCAAGAGCTGCAGCTACACCAACAAGATATGAACCCTGCTCTTCAGCAAAGATCAAAGATGAAACGTTTGGCATCTGTACAGATGCATCATCGATAATTGCAAAGCTGATATTTGGGTAATCAGTTGCAACTGTCTTGATTGGACCTGCGTACAAGAAACCAACAGCAATAATTGGGTTGTAGCCAGCCTTTGCAAGCAAACGTAACTTATCTTCGCGCTCAGATTCTGAACCGGTAGTTACAGTTACTTCCTTTGCTTCTAGTCCGAACTCTGCAATCGCACGATCAAGACCTTCTGCTGCTGAGTCGTTGAATGACTTATCGCCACGACCGCCGATGTCATAAGCAAGACCAACCTTGCCACCTAGTGCTGCTTCATCTGCACCACTTCCACATGCAGACAATGTTAAAGCTGCAACAACTGCGAAAACAGCTAATGCACTTTTACGGAAAAATTTCATACAATTTTCCTCCAAGGAATCAATTGGACCTCAGTAGCTGCCATTTACGGCACATACGGAAGTTTTGTGTGATTGGGAGCCTATTACTTGCCTGAGAGTTTGTTCAATAAGCCATGGTTTATTTTGAAAATTGGGATGTAACGTTTTGGAAAACTCTAAAGGTTGGGTTGAGGAAAAAGCGTTTACTTGACGAGGCCAAGGTTTTTGTAGGCATCCTGAAGGGTGGCTGAGGCAACAATCTGCGCCTTATCTGCGCCCTGGTGCAGGAGTTCTACCAGGTGGGCTTCATCATCTAGGAGCTCTAACACCCTGGCCCGAATCGGCCTCAAGAATTCGACCACTACTTCAGCTACGGCTGCCTTGAAATCCCCATACCCCTTGCCTGCAAACTCTGCCTCTAGTGCAGGGATTGATTGGCCAGAAAGAGAAGAATGAATTGTCAGCAAATTACTAATGCCTGGTTTTTCTTTTTCATCAAATTTTACTTCACGACCCGCATCGGTGGCTGCGCTCTTAATTTTTTTAGTGTTTGCTTCAGGTGTATCCATTAACTCTAGGACCCCGGCCACAGAACCAGATGATTTGCTCATTTTTGAGGTTGGCTCTTGGAGATCATAAATCTTGGCACCAGCCTTAAGGATGTGCCCTTCAGGCAATCTGAATGTCTCACCAAAACGTGAATTAAAACGTGTTGCTAAATCGCGGGTTAGTTCAATGTGTTGCCGCTGATCTTCGCCCACCGGAACAAAATGTGCTTGATACAAAAGAATATCGGCAGCTTGCAACATTGGATATGTAAAGAGTCCAACACGAGCACTGTCTGCGCCACCTTTTGCAGATTTATCTTTGAACTGAGTCATGCGGCTGGCTTCACCAAAGCCCGCGATGCATTCCATCACCCAACCTAATTGATTGTGCTCTGCAACATGAGATTGAACAAAGAGCGTTGACTTTTCCGGAGAAATTCCAAGTGCAATCAATTGTGCAGCAGAGGCAAGTGTGCGCTTTCTAAAGAGTGCGGGTTCAATCTCACCGGTAAGGGCATGAAGGTCGACGATGCAGTAAAAAGCATCGTTGCCATCTTGAAGTTCTACCCACTGCTTGAGTGCACCGAGATAGTTACCAAGGTGGAAGGAGTCACTTGTTGGCTGAATGCCCGAAAGAACTCGCTTCTGCGTCATGGCTGCAATTGTTTCACAATTAGGCAGATTGCGAGATCAATAACCGTCCCGCGCGTTTGCCTTCCATTGTCAGCACCGTGATTCTGATTCCATTGATGCTGACTACATCATTTTCGCGTGGAATCCGACCCAAGAAGTGCATGACAAATCCGCTAGCTGTTTCATAAGGACCTTCGGGAATATTTAGTTTGGTCTCTTCTATGAGATCCTCAATAGAAATTAGGCCATCTACTTCAAAATCGCCAGAGTGCTCTTCTATCGATACTTCAGTTTCATGCTCATCATACTCATCACGAATATCGCCAATCAAGACCTCAACCAGGTCTTCCAGGGTCACGATTCCGTCAGTGCCACCGTATTCATCGAGAACAATTGCAAGGTGCTGACCTTGAGTTCGCATTTCAGAAAGAGCGGGCAGGATGCCTTTTGTTCCGGGCAAATACATGATGTTTCGAACAAGTTCAACAATCTTTGTTCCCTTGCTCGCAAGTGATGTATCCAGCAAATCACGCACATGAATAAACCCAACAACTTCATCTGATGAGCCACGTACAACTGGGTAGCGCGAGTGTGCTTTATCAACGGCCAATTCAATCGCTTTACCAACAGTTAAAGATGCATCCATGAAATCAACTTCGGTACGTGGAACCATGACTTCGTGCACTTGACGCTCTGATGCGTTGAAAACTTCTTCAACAATATCGCGCTCTTCATCGCTCAGGGCGGCGTGACCTGTAACTAGATCCAATAACTCTTCTTCAGACATCTGACTGCGTTGTTCTTTTGGATCAACCCCAAATGCACGCACCACAAAATCTGTTGATTTTGAAAGCAACCAAATAATTGGGCGGAACACATTTGCAACTACATCGATGATTCCAGCGGTTTTCATGGCAATTTCTTCAGCCTTAAAAAGTGCAACACGCTTTGGAACTAACTCACCGAACACCAATGAGAAGTAAGCGATTACCAAGGTGACACCGATCAAGGAGATCGTTGTGCTCCAACCATTTGAAACACCAAGGGATTCGAGCCAAGGAATTACGTAATCTCCCAGTTGGTCGGCACCGAGTGCTGCTGAAAGGAAACCGCTGACAGTTACGCCAATTTGAACAGCTGCCAGTAAACGGTTGGGGTGTTCGGCAAGGGCTGCAACGCGAGCGCCACGTTTTCCACGACCGGCAATCTGGCGGACCTGGCTATCTCGAAGTGAAATCAGGGCTATCTCAGCGGCAACGAAAAAGGAGGCTAAAACAATCAGGCCAGCGATTGTTGCTAAGTCAGCAAAGAGTGAGGCCAACGAGGGAGGTTCCATTATGTGAGAAGTATATTCCAGATTTTTTCCAAGGGCGCCTCGGCCTGCATTTTCAACTTTCCTTACGCCTGATTTGCACGTAATCTTTCGCCGTTGGCCGACCGGCCATCACCTTCATCCTCGGACCGTCGGGCACGTACCTGCCCGGAGAAGGAGAGCAATCTCATGGCATCAGTAGTTTTTGATGGCGCATCTCGCATC
>Ga0315908_10003534_pt1 | contig 11326 bp, 7 predicted proteins | sample LakEriMetagenome_12_FD_203520 | JGI IMG/M metagenome (GOLD analysis project Ga0315908, IMG submission 203520) | Freshwater fungal communities from buoy surface, Lake Erie, Ohio, United States - Buoy 4 MA124 | ecosystem: Environmental > Aquatic > Freshwater > Lake > Lake biofilm | place: USA...
CGGAAGTAAGGTCTTTGTACTAACGGATTCTAACGTGGCAGAGCGCTGTTTACCCGAACTGATGGCTCATGTTCCTGCCATTGAAGCGGCAGAAATTATAGAACTCGACCCAGGAGAAGAAAATAAAAGCCTCGAAATTGTTACCCACCTCTGGGCTCACCTACTTGAAAACGAAGCGGATCGAAAAAGCGTACTCCTCAATCTAGGCGGTGGTGTGATCTGCGACTTGGGCGGATTCGTAGGAGCTACCTATAAAAGGGGAATTTCGGTTATCCATTTGCCCACCTCACTCATGGCCATGGTTGACGCCGCCTTGGGTGGAAAAACAGGGATAGACTTTGGTGGTGTAAAAAACAGCGTCGGTGTTTTCGCCCCTGAAATTAGTACACTGGTTTACCCTTACTTCCTTGACTCACTTCCGGAGCCTGAATGGAAAAGTGGCTGGGCAGAAATGCTGAAGCACGCCTTGATTGCCGACCCCATTCTCTGGAAAGACCTCAAAGTATTCAGCACAGAGGTTCGCCCAGAGATCATTGCGCTGAATATCCGCATCAAAGAAGGAATCATTCAAACCGACTTTCATGAATATGCGGAGCGAAAACTCCTCAACTTCGGACATACCATTGGACATGGCATAGAAGCTTACTACTTAGCTCAAGGCAAAACCATTTCGCACGGCGAATGCGTAGCGGCTGGAATGTTAGTGGAAACATTGCTTTCTGTTCGATTTAACGACTTGTCCTTTAAAGAGATGGAAGAAATAAAGTCAGCCATTCATGCCACGGTACTTCTTCCTTCATTTGAATTCCCTCCTTTCGAGTCTATTCTTCCTTTTATCAAAAACGACAAAAAGAATGCAGGACAATCACTGCGCTTCGTTTTGCTCCAAAAGATAGGAGAAGGTCACTGGAATATCGCCATTGAAGAATCAGAAGTTAAAGCCGCTTATGAGCAAGTAGCTAGCGAGTAAGAACGATGTAATCTTTTATCAACCCGCGGAGGAAAGGAATAGCATCCGTTATGTCGTCGTCAATTTTTAATTTATCCTTCATAGATCGCGCTAGATCTAGAACGATTGCCCTATGCGCTTCATTGGGATATTTTTGATAACGCTCCAATGTCGATTTCAACAATAAAATATCTTCTTCAGAAAAATGCCTGATGGCCTCGTACTTAGGTGTGTAATTAGAACGGCTTTCTATTTTTAAAACATCATTCAAGGTAACGTTAATCTGCGACTTTACTCTAACTACTGTGGTATTAGCCACCATATCTCCCAATCGCTGCGCATAGTTTGTTGACGAGACTAAAACTACTGCTGGTATTCCGAGTGAACTGTAAACATCCACTATCCGAAAGCACCAGCGGAGGAGATAATCATAAAAATCAGGATTTTTACCATTGAGCTTAATCACTTTAATCCGCAACGCTTTTTTGCCAAAGGTTTGCCCATTCATTTTCACCTCCATTACCAACCAAGAGAAAAACATAAGCGGTAAATAGACCATGAATACAAAAAACTCTTCTGTGCCCTTTCGAAATGAATAAGGCAGTAAGCCCCAAAGGATTATCAAAACAAAAGCAACAATCCCTTTGACAATTAAATCAATTAAAAAGGCAAAAATTCGATCGCGCGCAGCCGCCAACTCGTAAGAAATCGTAACATTTTGTGTTGTTTTTACTTCAATACTGCGCATATCGACTGAATTGAGCTACGAACATAAGGTCAAAAACTTTGCATTCCATCAACCTATCCTCAACTTTTCTTTCATGCTTCAAAATAATCGCAAAGAGGATACGATTATTGCAGAGATGTTTTTACATTCGGCGATCCAAGATCTGAAAACGCGAACATGCAAGAAACGGAATTCATCCAACAGAATAAAGACAAGTGGAACGAGCTGGAACAAGTCTTGGGCAAACCAAATAAAGATCCCGACAGACTCACCACTTTATTCATTGAGACTACTGATGATCTTTCTTATTCGCGTACCTTCTACCAAAATCGTTCGGTAAGAGTTTACCTCAACAAAGTTGCACAGCAAGTATACCAAGCCATTTATAAGAATAAAAAAGGTGGCAAAAACTTCCTGAGTCGCTATTGGAAAAACGAGTTGCCTACAGCTATGTGGCATCACCGAAATGAGCTTTTACAATCCACACTCATCTTCACCGCAGGACTGCTTATTGGAATTATTTCGAGCATCTATTATCCCGATTTCGCTCAAATCATGCTCGGCGAATCCTATATAGAAATGACCGAGGCGAACATCGAGCATGGCGATCCGATGGCCGTTTACCAAGATGAAAATGCCATCGAAATGTTCTTCCGCATTGCTTGGAATAACATCCGTATCAGCTTCACTGTGTTTGTGTTCGGGATTGTGTTCGGCCTAGGTGCGTACTTTTTTGTGTTATATAATTCCATCATGGTGGGCGCTTTTATTTATTTCTTTATTGAAAGAGATTTATTTCAAGAAGCTTTTCTCGCCATTATGCTCCATGGCACGCTCGAACTTTCGATGATTGTCCTCTCTGGCTGTGCTGGGCTTGCACTAGCCCGCGGACTGCTCTTTCCTGGAACTTACATGCGTTCTGAGGCACTCATCATGTCCGCTCGAAACGGAATTAAAATTATGATTTCCGTTACTATATTCCTATTTGTTGCCGCGCTAATTGAATCATTTGCTACCCGCTACACTCGATTAAACGGAATTGAAAACGGACAACTCATTCTCGATACCATTCGGGGATTAATGATCCTCGCCTCCGCGGCCATTGTGATTGGTTACTTTGTCATCTATCCACGCATAAAATACAAGCGAGGTGAAATACCGAATGATTTGCCTGACGAACCCGCGGTAAAACAGATCACATTTATTTCTACAGAAAGCATAAAAAAAGCTGGAGCTCTTTTCACCGAAAGCTTTTATCTCTTTAGTCAAAACGCTCGCGGTTTGGCTATTCTTGCGGTGTCCATCGGCATCGCCTTTACAGGCCTTTATGGTCTTTTTACGTGGGGAGACTTCAACGCTATTTATGAGCGTCCAGACTCCTATTACGATTATATCGACTACTTCAATCCACTCGATTTATTTTGGGTGTGGAATAGCTTTGAATTTCATTTCGACTTCGACTATTTTCCAATGGTCTATTTAGCCCTTCCCTTCATGCTGGCGTTATGGGCCGCTTGGATATCGAAAGGATTTGAACATCATGCATTACTGAAAAAACGCAGTCACTTCAACAGCCGGTTTTTAAAGGCCCTCTTACCCGCTTCCGTTGCGGTTCTCTGCATGTTACTCCCAGAAGGACTTGGATTTTTTGTAATGCTCTTTATTATGCCCCTTTGCTTGCTTTGGTATACAACAGCGGTCATCGAACAAGCCAATATTTTTTCCGCATTACCCCTCACCTTTCAATTATTGGCAGGCAACTTTTTCAAATTTTGGGGCGGATATCTATTGCTATTCACCCCCATTTGGTTGACCTTGTTCTTGATCAATTCTCAACTCATCGGCCTTTTGGCGCAGTTCATTGAAATGAATCTGAGAAGTTCTTCCTACCTCTCCTTAAATCTTTACAGCATACTCAATACCTTTTTAATATTTGGTATTTCAGCATTTATTTTTTCACTCCAAATCTATTACGCACACCTCTACTACTTCTCGGCACGCGAGCAAACACGAGGAGAACATCTTAGAGCAGCTATTGATAAGATCGGAATTAAATCTCGCGCATATGGCTTGGAAAAAGAGATTTAATTTATCCACTTATTGCTTCATCTTAAATGGTTCTGCAAGAAATTTTCTTCTGCTTCTGTTTGTGATTTTCATTCAGTTATCATCTTTTGCTCAAGACAGCCTGTGGACAAAAGAACAATGGGAAGAAACGCGAAAGGACTACATCTATAAAGACCCGGAAAAAAAAGAAGAAGAAAAAGAAATCGACGAGCAAACAGAGCTCGACTTCAACGACGATTCGAATTGGCAATTGGAGCTCTCGGATAACGCGCGCATGGCCATTTTAGTTAGCTTCGTCATCATCCTAGCTGCCTTATTGATTTACTTTTTCTGGGGTAAAGGAAGCGGTGATCAACGCCTAAAAGAAATTGAGCTCAACATGCTTGTGCTTGAGCATAATCTCGACAAAATAGACCCCGATCAATTCTTAAATAAAGTATTAGATACAAACGACTATAAAACGGCTGTTCGCCTGCATTTCCTTTCTACGCTGAGAAGACTACATCTCATTCAATGGATCAATTGGAAAAAAGACAAAACCAATTACGACTTCTTACGGGAGATGAGAACACGCGAGCAATATCCGGCCTTCAAAGAGCTCACTCTAGCCTTCGAGGTTGTTTGGTATGGCGATACGGATATTAATGAAGCACAGTATTTATTGATCAAAGAAAAATTCGATTCACTCATTCAAACCTTACCGAATGAAAAGTAAATCGAATCAAAATATCATCATCGTCGTTAGTGCCGTAATGGTGCTATTGATCGGTGTGACCTTGTATATCTTGTATTTTTCAAAAGATCACTGGAATTGGGGAACTTCTTACAACCCAGAAGATAAAAACCCATACGGCGCCGCGCTATTTCATGAACTACTCGAAAAGAGCAACCCCGATGAATATGTATTTACAGTAGATTCTTTGTGCCGAAATATGCCGGTTGATCCTACGGATAAAGTGGACAATTATCTATTCCTTGGAGAGCGCGCATATATTGATTCTGCCGATGCTACACAAATCATTCAGTTCATCGAAAAAGGGAATAATGCGTTCTTCTTCTGTCAAGAATTATCCAATAGAGTAGTTGATAGTTTGATACGCCCTTATTATTCACCTAGCGTCTATGAAGACGAGAATACCTACGAGGAAGATCAAACAGAAGCAACAGAGGCGGCCGTTATAGAAGAAAGCACCAATTATGAATCCGAAGAGTACACGAACTACCATGTGGACACCGTGGTTTATTATAATGATGAAACCGGAGAAAACGAAACACTCTTCGTGGACACTTCAGATGTCGTTTTAGAAGAAGAAGTACCCATAGCAGAAGAAACAGAAGAGCTCGTCTTGGATGAGGCGATTGGCACAGAATGGTATCAACCTTCGTTTTTCCCATCCAATTTTGACACTATTATTAGTCTCGAACTTCAAGAAAAAAAATTGAGTTCACCTGCATTGCTCAGTGAGAAATATGACTTTAAAGTCCAGGGAAATTATTGGCGATCGATAGAACCCATTCAAAACAGAGAAGGTGATCTTATGGAAACCTTAGGAAGTTTCGATGTTCATTTCGTCAATTTCGTGCGTATTCCCGTTGGTAAGGGGTATTTATACCTGCACTCTACTCCATTGGCCTTCACGAATTTACCGCTGAGCAATGATAGCATCATGCAATATGCTCAATTGGTTTCCACCTATTTTGGCAAGGGTAAAATCTATTGGGATGAGGAGAACAGAAACTATGACTCCAATGCCTTCAAAAAGTTCCCTTCAAATGACGAGGAAACGGGCGAAGGACCGCTTGAATTTATACTTTCAGAACCATCGCTTCGCACTGCCTGGTATCTTTTGTTGATGGCCCTAATACTTTATGTGTTTTTTGGTGCCAAGCGAAAACAGCGCATTATTCCGGTTACGGAAAGAATGGAAAATACATCCATCGAATATGCAGAAGTTATTTCTCAACTTTTCATGCGCCAAAGAGATCACAAGAGCCTAGTGAAGTTAAAGTCCGATCTTTTCAAAGTAGAATTGCGTGAGCGATATGGACTGCGCATGCCCTTAGCGAACGAAGATGAAAATGACGAGTGGTTTCTAAAAGTGAGTCAAAAAACAGGAGTATCCATAGCTCTCATCAAACGCATTTATGAGCGCATTCATTACTTTGCTAATGCCGAAGATGTGAATACTGAACAAATGCTCATATTCCACAATTACCTAGAAGAATTCAATGCTACCGCAAGGTAAGTAATACCATAAGCACCATGACAGAAAACGAAATGCCCTTATCACAAAACCCTGAGCCAGCGCCAGCTCCCGTAACTCCAAGTAGCGAGTGGGAATTAGGGATTACCGATTTCAACAAAATCAATGTTGCTCCACTCAACGATGCTGTGGACAAAATGAAAGTTGAAATATCAAAGGTGATCGTTGGCCAAGACGATACCATAGAACTATTGATGACCGCACTTTTGGTAGGCGGACACGTTTTGGTAGAAGGCTTGCCAGGAATTGCCAAAACCCTTACTTCTAAGCTACTCGCGAAGTGTATTAAGGCCGATTTTAGCCGCATCCAATTCACTCCCGATTTGATGCCCACAGATGTTACGGGTACTTCCGTTTTCAACTTAAAAGAAAACAACTTTTATTTCCGAAAAGGGCCCATTTTTTCCAATATCATCTTGATTGATGAAGTGAACCGTTCCCCAGCTAAAACACAAGCTGCACTCATGGAAGTGATGGAGGAAAAACAAATTACATACGATGGAACCACTCATAAGATGGGCTTCCCCTTCTTTGTAATTGCTACGCAAAACCCTGTGGAGCAAGAAGGAACGTATGCTTTGCCTGAAGCTCAGCTGGATCGTTTCATTTTTAAAATTAAAATGAATTATCCCGATTTAAATCAGGAGATTGCCATACTTCAACGATTTAGTCAAGACTTTCATGGTAAACAGAGCAATGATGTCAATGCGGTAATTGATGGTGCCCAATTGCAATCATTCCATGACATGATCGAACGCGTGTATATCCGTCCTGAGTTGTTGCAGTATATCGCTTCTGTGGTGAACAACACCCGCAATAATGGCGACTTGTTTATGGGAGCCTCTCCGCGCGCATCGCTGGCCATAATGAAAGCAGCGAAAGCCTTAGCTGCCGTTCGCCGCCGCAACTTCGTTACCCCTGACGATATCCGCACAGTAGCCTTGCCAGCGTTGAATCATCGTTTGGTACTCAGTCATGAGCGCGAAATGGAAGGGCATACCATTGAAGAAATCATTGACAACATTCTGAAAATGGTTGAAGTTCCTCGATGAAAAAAATCAGTAAAATACAGAGCTTTCAGTTGACCAGCCGCTTCTTTGGTGCTTTAGGAGCGGTGATCTTGCTGTATGCTTTATCCTTTGGTATCGGGGTGCTTTCGCCCCTTGCTAGCTTACTGAGTGTTTTACTGCTTACCTTGATTTTAGTAGAAACATTTTTGCTTTTTAGCTCAGCGCTTCACCTCACCGCACATCGCGAAATGAGCAAGATGCTGAGCTTAGGAGATGAAAATCCCATTGCCCTTTTTATTCAAAACAAAGGGAAGTTTAAAGTGAACATACAACTCTACGATGAACTACCTTTTCAGTTTCAAAAACGCAATTTCAACGAGAATATCGAACTTCTCGCAGACAGTTCAAAACAGCTGCAATATGCTCTTCGACCTGTTCAAAGAGGAGAATATCATTTTGGTTATTTGAATGCGCATACCTCAAGTGTTATTGGCCTGGTTTCCCGTCGCCTTCAGCTCGCCAATCCGCACATGGTTCCCGTTTATCCGAGTGTTATTCAGATGAAAAAATATGAGCTGATCGCCTTTGCGCGCATCAGCACCTTTGATGGGATCAAAAAAATCCGTCGAATTGGCCATAGCTACGAATTTGAACAAATCAAATCATACAACTTAGGCGATGACGTGCGCAGTATCAACTGGAAAGCCACTGGTAGGCGCAATCAGCTGATGGTAAATCAGTACGAAGACGAAAAGGCACAACAGATATATACCATTATTGACAAAAGCAGAAGTATGCACATGCCTTTCAACGGCCTTTCTCTGCTTGATTACAGCATCAATACTTCATTGGTTATTTCCAACATTGCTTTAAAAAAATCGGATAAAGCAGGTCTCATCAGTTTTTCTCACCGTATTGGCAGCACACTGAAAGCCGATCGTTCAGAACTTCAGCTGAAAAAAATACTGCACTCGCTTTATCATGAAAAACCTCAGCCTTACGAAGCCAACTATGATTTGCTCTATCATGGCATCAAAAAGGTCATTCGTAGTCGAAGTCTTATTTTCCTCTATTTAAACTTCGAAAGTACCTATGCCATGGAGCGGGCCTTGCCCATTTTGCAAAAAATCAATACCCATCATTTATTGGTGGTAATGATATTTGAAAATACAGAACTCATGCAATACGCCAAGCGAGATGCAGAGTATGTCTCTGATATATATGCCAAGACCATTTCTCAAAAATTGATTTGGGAGAAAAAACAAATCGTTTCTAAGCTGCGCAAACACGGCATACAAACCATTCTGAGTAAGCCAGAGGATCTTTCCATCAACACCGTCAATAAGTACCTAGAATTAAAAGCCAAAGGCACGATCTAAACGGTAGGCTTTCCTTATTTTTGCAGCAAAATTGAAATAGAGGACTGCGAAAATGGAAATCCCAAGTAAATACGACCCTACAACCACGGAAGATAAATGGTATGCCTACTGGATGGAGCACAAGTTGTTCCGCAGTGTGCCTGACGAGCGTAAGCCGTTTACCATCGTCATTCCACCACCTAACGTTACGGGCGTATTGCACATGGGCCATATGCTCAACAACACCATTCAAGACTTATTGGTGCGTCGTGCCCGTATGCGCGGATATAATGCCCTATGGGTTCCTGGTACCGACCATGCCTCCATAGCCACGGAAGCCAAAGTGGTTCAAAAGCTCCGCAAAGAAGGCATCAAAAAATCGGACCTCAGTCGTGATGCATTCCTCGAGCATGCATGGGAATGGACACATAAACACGGCGGAATCATTCTCGAGCAATTAAAAAAACTCGGAGCTTCTTGCGATTGGGAACGCACCCGTTTCACCATGGATGAGAAGTATTACGACAGCGTTATCGACTGCTTTCTTGATCTTTATAAAAAAGGGAAAATCTACCGCGGCGAGCGCATGATCAACTGGGATCCTGCAGCCTTAACCGCACTTTCTGATGAAGAGGTTATTTACAAAGAAGTGGCCTCTAAACTCTATCATGTAAAATACGCGATAGCAGGAAGCAATAGTGAATTCATCACCATTGCCACCACACGTCCGGAAACTATTTTGGGCGATACCGCCATCTGTGTTAATCCGAAAGATGAGCGTTACTTGCATTTGCATGGAAAAAAAGCAATCGTTCCATTACTCGGCCGCGAAGTACCCATCATTGCCGATGAGTACGTAGAAATGGAATTTGGAACTGGTTGTTTGAAAGTTACGCCCGCTCACGATCCAAATGACTTTTTGCTCGGCGAGAAATACAAACTCGAAGTAGTGAATATGATGAATGCTGATGGCACCATCTCTCCTGCTGGACAGTTGTATGTAGGCATGGATCGTTTTGAGGTACGTACGAAGATCGTTGAAGATCTTTCCGCTGCAGGCCATTTAGTAAAAACAGAAGAACACATCAATAAAGTGGGTTATTCAGAACGGACAGATGTGGTAATCGAACCTCGTCTTTCGTTGCAATGGTTTGTGGACATGAAAGAGCTCAGCAAGCCCGCGCTCGATCATGTAATGGACGACACCATTCGATTCTTCCCTCCGAAGTTTAAGAATGCTTATCGCAACTGGATGGAGAACATTAAAGATTGGTGTATTTCACGCCAACTTTGGTGGGGACATCGCATACCTGCTTGGTACGGTCCTGATGGCACATTTGAAGTGGCCAAATCAGAAGCAGAAGCATTGGCTCTTTTTCAAGCCAAAAACCCTGCAATCACCGCATCGGATATCCAACAAGATCCAGACGTTTTAGACACTTGGTTTTCATCTTGGTTATGGCCAATATCCGTATTTGATGGATTCTATAAAGAGGATGAAGTAAGTTATTACTATCCCACCGCAGATCTTGTAACAGCGCCAGAAATTATGTTCTTCTGGGTAGCTCGTATGATTATTGCGGGTTACGAATACAGAGGCACATTCCCCTTCCGCAATGTTTATTACACCGGTATTGTGCGTGATAAGCAAGGACGCAAAATGAGTAAGTCGCTTGGCAATTCACCTGATCCCATTGACCTTATGGCTCAATACGGAGCGGATGGCGTGCGCGTAGGTATGTTGCTTTCTTCACCTGCCGGAAATGACTTATTGTTTGATGAATCTTTATGTGAGCAAGGAAGAAACTTTGCCAATAAAATTTGGAATGCTTTCCGTCTCGTAAAAGGTTGGGAAGAAAAAGTAGATAACACCGTTGTTCAACCCGAATCGGCGCGTGTGGCTATTGAATGGATGAATGCACGATTCCAAGCTGTATTAGCAGACCTTAACGACGACTACGACAAATTCAGAATCAATGAGGCCCTCATGAGCACTTACAAGCTTGTATGGGATGATTTCTGTGCTTGGTATTTAGAAATGGTAAAACCGGCATATGGATCCGCAATGGACGCTACTACATATGCAGCTACGGTCACCATATTCGAAAACATTCTAAAAGTACTTCATCCGTTTATGCCATTTCTTACCGAAGAAATTTGGCATTTCATCAGTGAACGTGCGGCGGGAACAGGAAGTTTATGTGTAGCCACATGGCCAGAGGCGAATGAAGCGAATCCCCCATTATTAGGCAAATTCGATCAATTCACAGAAGTCATGATCGGCTTGCGTAATATCCGTAAGGAAAATAATATTCCTCAAAAGGAAAAGCTCAGTATGAAAGTAAAGGCAGCAAATGCTGACACCACTTTTGATGCAAACATCATTCATCTGGGCAATTTGGAGAGCATTGAATACTCTTCTGAAAAACCGAGTAACTCGTTTACGTTTATCGTGAATGGAAATGAATATTTTGTTCCATTTACGGCCAACGTTGACGTAGAAGGCGAGCGCAAAAAATTGACCGACGAGCTGAACTACACCAGAGGATTTTTAAAATCAGTAGAAGCCAAGTTGGGTAATGAGCGTTTTGTAAATAACGCGCCAGCGGCGGTTTTGGAAACAGAGCGTAAAAAACAAAGTGATGCGCTTTCAAAGATTGCGATGATTGAAGAAAAGCTCAGCACATTAAACTAAGACAATTACCACTCATTTAATTATAAATAGTAGAATGGCACAAATCACATTTAAAGGCAACCAAGTGCAAACTGCTGGTTCACTTCCCAGCGTAGGAAGCGCTGCACCAGACTTCCGTTTAACAGGCACGGATTTAGCAGACATTCAGCTCTCTAATCTCCGCGGCAAACGTGTTGTTTTGAATATTTTCCCAAGCGTTGACACAGGTATATGCGCGGCATCTGCCCGCAAGTTTAACCAGTTGGCATCAGGCATG
>Ga0315908_10003535_pt1 | contig 11326 bp, 14 predicted proteins | sample LakEriMetagenome_12_FD_203520 | JGI IMG/M metagenome (GOLD analysis project Ga0315908, IMG submission 203520) | Freshwater fungal communities from buoy surface, Lake Erie, Ohio, United States - Buoy 4 MA124 | ecosystem: Environmental > Aquatic > Freshwater > Lake > Lake biofilm | place: USA...
TGGAGCCTGCATGGGCATCATTGGGCATGCCTCTTGCTTGTAGGTGTGAGGGGCGGGCCAGGCCCTGCAGCGCAGCTACTGCCCACCTGCTCCTGCCGCCGGCCTGCAGGATGGCCGCCTTGATGGCCTCGCTGTCCTTCATGTCCACGGTCAGCAGCAGGCCATCCTGCTGCGCCTCCACAATTGTAGCGTCCACCGCCTTTGACCGGTCAACAGACGTCTTCGCCACCTGCGCACAGCAGGCGCCCCGCCCGCCACCCGTCCTCAGCCTACATCCTTTGCCCGGTGAACAGAGGGTGTCACCGCCTGCGCCCAGCAGGCAGCCCGCCCCACCACACCTAGCCGCCGCACATGCTGACTAGGACCGAGCCCACCTCACACACCTGGCTGTCGAACATGCTGACCAGGACAGAGTCACCCCCGCGGAAGCGGTGGCTGGGCAGGCGCCGGCCGTCGGCCAGCCGGAAGCGCCAGGCTGCGTCTGCAAAGAACAGCTCATGAGGCGTCGCCTGCAGGGCAGATCAGCGGGCACAGTGATGCCCGGCGCCTGCAGCCCGACCAGGCACTTGCCCCACTTCTGCAGCCCGACCAGGCACTTGCCCCACTTCTGCAGCTGCTTACCTGCAGCCCGACCAGGCACTTGCCCCACTTCTGCAGCTGCTTACCTGCAGCCCGACCAGGCACTTGCCCCGATTCTGCAGCCCGACCAGGCAGTTGCCCCACTTCTGCAGCTGCTTACCTGCAGCCCGACCAGGCACTTGCCCCACTTCTGCAGCCCGACCAGGCACTTGCCCCACTTCTGCAGCTGCTTACCTGCAGCCCGACCAGGCACTTGCCCTCTCTCTGCAGCTGCTTCAAGCTGCTCTTGGCGTACAGCTTGGCCAGCAGCTTCTCCTCATACGCCTGCACAGCACAGCATGCACAGCACACCATGTCACGACGGAAGCGGCGCCCCAGATAGCAGAGATGGCATGCAAGGGACACAGCTCTTGCAGCACACCAGTGCCCGCGGCGGGAATCCCAGCGCTGAGCATGCCACAGAGTGCCCACAGCTCCTCGCCGTGCACACCGGCAGGGCACGCAGTGGTGACGCAGTTGCTGCATTCGAGCACCTGCTCAGCCTCCACGGCAGCCTGCAGGCGCGCCTGAAGCTGCTGGGTAGCTGCGTCCAGGCCTGCAGGGCACACCAGAAGCAGGTCACTCCCGGGTCTCCCCAGGCTGGCACCGCCCACTGCACACCAGCAGCGTCAGCAGAGGCAGGCAAGGAGTCAGTCGGAGCGGCGGCGGGCGGGGGGATCGGGAGCGCTGCAGAAGCTGCCACGCACCCGCGCGGTCGAAACCGTCCAGCACATAAGCGCCATTGGACAGCTGCACCACCTTGGCCGGCCGCCCAGCGCTGGCCGCCAGGGCGCCCACCCCAGCTGCAGGCCCCACAGACACCACGCTGCGCCCCGCAGGCGCCAGGCGCGGCGTGCGCTGTGGCCCGCCGCCGCCGCTGTCCCTGCTACTGCCGCGGTCACGGCCGGCGCCACTGCTGGCGCCGGCGCGACTGCCGCTTTTGGTGGCCTGGCTTGCACCCTGCTGCATGAACTCGCCCAGGGAGCGGGGCTGCCGGCCACCGCGACTGGCGTCACCACCAGCCCCACCCCTATGGCCCGACACCCGCCTGTGACGACCTGTGGAAGCATCCACCTCAATCACCTCAGTGGGCTGCTCCTGCTGCTGCTCCTGCTCTTCTTGCCCCCACCCCTGCTGCTGCTGCTGCTGCTGCTGCTGCTGCTGCTGCTGCTGCTGCTGCTGCTGCTGCTGCTGTTGTGGCGGCTGCTGTTGCTGCCGCTGCTGCTGCTGCCGCTGCTGCTGCTCCAGCTGTCGCTGGCCCCGGCTCGCCGTGGCCGCATCCCCCACCAGCCTCGCCCGCTTCTCCTCCTGCTTCAAGTCCAGCGCCTGCTGCGCCTGAGCGGCCGCGTGCTGCAGCCGGGCGTTGATCTGGGCCCGACGGGCGACCGTCATGGGCCCGGCCGCCGCGTCCGCAGGGGCGGCGGGCGCGCTGGGGGCTGCAGGCGAGGGCGCCCCTTCCGCAGGGGCAGCGGGCGCGTTGCTGGCAGCAGGCCCGGGCGCCCCTTCCGCAGGGGGGGCCGGTGCGCTGGTGGTGGTGGGCTCTGATGCCCCTTCCACAGGGGTGGCTGGGCCACTGCTCGCCGTGGGTGCTGAGTCCCCTTCCACGTCCCCTCTGCGACCGCTGGCGGCAGCAGGGCCCCAAGCCCGGCCGCGGCGTCCCCTGCTGACAGCAGGCGGTGAGGGCACACCGCCCGCAGCGCTGGGGGAGCCCGTGCCGGGCGTGCTGCTGGGGCCTGGACCTGGGCCTGGTCCTGCGCCTGCTGACGTGGCAGGCGGTTCTGGGGTCGGCTGGCTGGTGCCGGCATCGGCGGCGGTGACAGTTGCGGAGCTGGTCGCCCGACGCCGGCGAGCCCCCGCCCTGGCTGCCGCGCGGGCACCGGCCGCGCCAGGCTGGGGTGCACCTGCAGCGGAGGCCGCAGGCTCGGCTCCAGGCTCGGCTCCGGGCTCGTCTGCGCTTCCTGCTCCCATGGCGCTGCTGTCCTGGCTGGGCGGGCCGGTGCTGGCAGCGGCGGGTGCCGCATGGGCGGGTGCGGGTGCAGCGCCGCTGGTGGCCCCCACCGCTGCTGCTGCGCTGTCGGGGCGGGCAGCAGGCGCGGATACGGCGGGGTGGGTGCCTGCCTGGCCCTGCCCAGCCGGCGGCTGCTGGTCCGCCGGGTCTGGTGCTGACGTGGCGCTGCTGCGTCGGATCCTGCGCACGGTTTTGGGGATGGGGGCCACCGGCTGCGCCCGCCGGGCAGGCGCGTCCCCTGCTGCGCCTTGCTGTGGCGCTGCGGTCGGCGGCAGCGCAGGCGCGGAGCACCGGATCCTGCCAGCAGCGGGAGCCCCTGGTGAATGCCATCCCCGTGCCTGCAGTCAGGTGGGTTGGGGGAGGAGGGGGCTTGCTGGCTGACGCGAGTGTTGCACAGTTCGTCTTCACCGATCAGGGTCCATGCAGCACTGCATGCCAAAGACTGCGCAGGCGGCGGCAGCGCCCGACCTGTCGGATCCAGGCAGGCTGTCGTATTGGCCAGGCTGTCATGTTGCTGCTGGGCGCCACAACGACGATCAGCTGTGCCCGGCCGGGGGGCACGGGTGCGGTGGGAGCGCCGCAGGGACGTGCCCTGTCACAGCCGCATTGTTGAATCGTAGCGTTCACACATGTTCAATATTTGCAAGCCCTGAGCTGTTCCGGCGCCATTCCCGCGCGCCAAGATCTGTGTGGCCCAGCACTGACCGCAGCAGCTCAATTGGCAGCAACAACACCACTGTCCGCTGTCTTGAGAGCTTGCCTGCATCCCAGTACCCGGACGATCGCGTGCTGGCACCGAAGTTGCCGTTGGGCTGCCCCGGGGGGCGCGCGCAGGCGCCATGAACCAGGCACATCTGGCTGCACTGGTGGTGGCGTGTTTCGCCGTCCTGGCAGGTGAGCGCGCAGCCCACTGTCACCCGGGGTGGTGACATCTCGGTCGCATGGAAGATAAAATCTTCGATGCGGTGTGGAGCACGGCACACAGCGGCAGCACGCGGCCGCCGCGACGCGACGCAGGCAGCGCCGCCGCCCAGCAGCCCATGCCCTTTCCCGGCAGCGGCGACACGCCACCCGCCGTTCCTGCTGAGGTGTACGTCAGCGCCTACCTGGACCGCATGCTCAACGTGGACGACCGGGCCTACACCTTCCACGTAGGTGCACAGCAGGCAGGCAGGCAGGCAACGCGCAGCAGCAGCAACACAACGTCGCCAGGCAGGAGCAGCATCAGACACAGCGCCCCAGTCAGCCCTGGCGGCAGCCATGCTCAGACCGCTGGGTGGCCTGCTGCCGGCCGCTGGCGGCAGCACAGCAACAGGACCCAGGGGGCGGCTGCCCCTCCCCCGCTTCCAGCATGTGATCACACCAGCAGCCACCCCTGCCGTGCCTGCTGCAGGCGGTGCTGTGGGTGTACCTGTCGTGGCGCGACCCGCGCATGGCGCCGATGGTGCTCAACACGACAGCCAAGCTGACCGAGCCCAACAGCACATACGAGTGCACCTTTCCCTGCCAAAGCAACGGGGAACCCCAATCTGGCGGCTGCTGCGACGGCGTGTGGACGCCCTACATTGCCTTCACCAACCTGCAAGCCCTTCCACAGGTGCCAGCGCAGCACAGCCTTGCCGGCAGCGTCAGCAGCGTCAGCAGCGCGGCAGTGGGCAGTGGGCAGCGGACGCTGGGCAGTGGGCACTGGGCAGCAGGCAGCGGGCGCCGGGCAGCGCGCGGCGGGCAGCGGACGCCGGGCAGTGGGCAGCGGGCCCCCTCTGCTGGCTGGCGTCCGAGCACGACGACCCGCCAGGCCCGCAGGACCGCGGTGATGCGCTACGTACGGCATGGCAGGCGACCCCACAACACCCAGGGCTCTGCTGCGCTGCCTGCAGGACCGAGTGGTGCGCTACGGCATCGGAGCAGACACCAAGAGTGACAACGTTTTCTATTGGACCACCATCCAGGGCATCTGGTACACGGGCATGAACCTGCGTGCCTTCCCCTTTGACACGCAGCAGCTTCTAGTGCAGCTTGAGGTGCCTCAGGTGAGCTGCCAGCCACGTGCATGCACTGGCTCGCCGCGCTCACCTGCGGGTGCGCGCGTGCAGGGTGCTTGCAATGCCATCGTCCCGAGCACGCAGCGCGCTGCTTTGCCCTGGCCTGGGCAGCTGCGTGGCGTGATGCAGTGCCGTGACACGGCAGCAGAGCAGAGCTCGCTATGATGCTCCAGCAGCGAGCGGGGAGGGAGCGCTGTGCTGTACTGGGGTGCAGCTGCGGCACGCACAGCAGCCTTGCAGGTGGGGTCATGCGTACCCTGGGCTGTATCGTGGCCCACCTCCCTGCAGGCACGCACGGGCTGGGCTGGGTCCATCATGGTGCTCAAGCCGTCGACGATGGGCGCAGGCCTGTTCACCGAAAAAGGGGGTGCGCCAGCTGCCTGGTAGCTGCTCCATGCGCGAATGCTGTCACGCTGGCATGCAGCCTGCCGATCGCTTGGCAGCTGTGTGTGCTGCTACTGGGCTTGAGTCGCTGCGCAGGCCTTGCCCATCAATCATGGCTGCTGCTGATGGTGCCCTCGCTCTCTGCCTCTCATGCACGCTTGCAGCTGGCGACCAGCTCAGCGGGTGGGAGGTAAGTGCACAGCCAGTGCTGGCAGCTGTGATCTCCAGTGATTTTTCGCGGAGATGAGCAGACAGGAGCTGCGCAGCAGCCGGCATGTGCGGAATAGAGTGGCTGCCTGCCGGCAACATGGCTGGCTTGCACCGTCGTTGACATGGGCAATGCGGCCGCACACCAAAACCCACCAGGTCGCTGTCTGAGCATGCACTCTGGTGGCCCCCTGCTGTGCTGGGACGCATTGCAGGTCACTAGCATCGCCATGCAGGAGTTCAAATACGAGCTATGCGGCATGCCGCTTCGATACGCCACAGGCACGAGACTTCCCTGCCTGCCTGCTTGTCCCCTCGCCTCCCGTGGCTGCCGCCTGCCTACCAGCCCCCTCTGCGGCGTGGCCGCTCCCCCGCGCGCCTGTCTGCCCCCGCCTGCCAGCGCAGCACAGCTCTGTCACCAACCTGCCTGCCTTGCTGCCTAAGCATGGCAGGTGCTGCCCAAGCTGCTTCACCCGCACTGGCCCCTGGGTGCTGCAGGCCCATCGGTCCCATCAGACCCCTCCCCCCTGGTCCCTGACTACCTGGAGCCCTACATTGGCAGGTTTGCAAACGCCAGCGGCTGTGCAGAGGCCATCGCGCGCCAGCCTGAACCCTCCAGCAGCGTCTACTGGCGCGCCGCGAGTGCAGGTGCGTACAACTCCCAGGCCATGCACATGCCTGGACGGCGACAGCACATGCAGAAGGCCATCGGCCGGGAGATGCATGCATGACCGGCCTGGCGCATGGTGGAACCCCCTGCCTGGTGCATGACCGGCCTGGCGCATGGTGGAACCCCCTGCCTGGTGTACCTGCTTGCTGCAGCCAATAAATTGATCATCGAGGACGATGTGGTGCCGCCAGGGCCCATCGCAGTGTCGGGCCTCAACATTGTCATCAACGTCCGGCGCTACTACAGCCCCTACATCATGACCGCCATCTTCCCCATCGTGAGTTGCAGCACCTGTCCTCAGCTTCCTGCCGACCAGGCCAGGGCAGCTGCAGCCCGGCCCTCATGCAATCGCCACATGGAATGTCACCACCCGTGCCCTGGCAGGCAGCTGGCAGGCGGCATGTACGGCGCTAACCGCCGTCGGCGCTTGCATGGGGGCGTCCAGATGCGTGCTGCTGAGCACTGTTGCTGGGTACACTGCTGCTCCTGACAATCCCTGGCTCCTGCCCTGATGCCTGCAGGCCGCCACCACCTGGCTGGCCTTCATGGTGTTCTTCCTGCCCAGGCAGGACATGGAGGCGCGCCTGGGTGGGTGCAGCAGGGTGCACCCAACCACCGCAGCACCTCATCCAGCCTTGCATCTCGCCAGCCTGCTTCGACACCCCTGCATCAGCCTCTGCCCTGCTGCATGGCATATGGCTGCACCGGCACATCGCTTGCATGGACGATACAGCGTGCATTGCACACGTCTGAAGCTGGCAGCTTCGGTGCTTCCTGGCCTGTGTGGCTGTGGCGCAGGTGCTGTGACCGGGCTGTTCCTGGCCCTGGCAGCCATCCAGTTCGTCGTGCAGGACAGTGTTCCAGCCAGCTCATACGTCACAGGTAGGGAGGGGGGAATGCATGCGGGGCATGGGAGCAGCGCGTGCAGCATGGAGACTGCGACGTGCGCGCCGAGCGCACTGCAAGCGTGTCCACTCCCAGGCTGACTGACACCCTCTCACCCGAGCGCACTGCAAAGCGTGTCCACTCCCAGGCTGACTGACACCCTCTCATATCTCTCATTCTCGTTGCGGCGCTGCAGCCATGCAGCAGCTTGTGCTGACGTCGTACGTTTGCCTCATCCTGGTGGGGCTTATGAAGTGAGTGACCCCCCCCCCCCCAAACAGCCCTGCAAATCATGAAATTCATGAGTGTTATTGCCTCATGAACGCCCCAGCCACGCCCGTGGACTGCACATGCATGCAGCCAATGACCAGCATGCAGCCTGGCAGGTCTGCCCAAGGCAAAGCCAGCAGCTGGCGCCCGCGCACTCCACCACTATGACCATGCAGACTGCTGCCTCATGTGTCCTAGCGCTTGCGCGGGGGCCTTAGGACAGCATGTGACAGCATGGGATGCAGCAGGACACACAGCGCCCGTGCAGCCCCCTGCACACCTGCCCGCGCCCTCTGCTGACCGCAGCCTGGTCATCTGGCATTTCACGGTCTACCACAAGACCAGAGAGATGTGAGTGCCCTGCGTCGCATGCTGCATGATGATCTCCGCTAACACAGCCCAGGCCCTGCACTCCCCTGTGCCGCCAGCCGGCTGTTGTTTGCGCCTGCCTGCACAAGTGCTGCACCTGCCACGGTTAGACAGGCAGGCAGATCACGTGATCGTACACATGTGATGTGTCCCGACCCCGCGCCCTGCTGCTGCTGCCCCCCCCCCCTGCTGCTGCCTGGCAGGCTGCGGCGCCACCACCAGGCCCAGCGGGAATTCGAGGACAAGCTGGCGGGCGTGCGCAGCGCGGTGGACGCCTGGCTGCACCGTGCGCATCACCAGGCGTCAACAGGGTCGGCTGCCAGCGAGGGCACCCGTGTCGTGCCCTCGGCCATGGAAGGGGCTGCACCACCCGCTGCAGCCTCCGGCGGCAGCGGGCAGCAGGGCGTGGCTCAGGATGCCAGCCCGGGCGCAGCGGACGCCCCACAGCATGGCAAGCGGGGGCTGCCGGATGCAGGAGGCATGCAGATCGCCTCTGCGGCGCTGGCGGCGCTGCAAGCAGCTACCGCCGCCAAGGCGGTAGCTGGCGCGGGGCCGGGCCCTGCCGGCACCTCCGCAGCAGCCCTGCACGGCGGGTGCGGAGCGGTGGTCGCTGCGTGTGGCGCCTGCACTCTGCTGCTGAGCATGTGATGGTGCTGCCTGCTGCTGTGTGCGCCTCACCATGGCCTCACCCTGCCATGTTGACGGTCCTGTGCGTGCAGGCCACCGCCGCCTGCGCCAGCCCAGCGCCACGCGTCTGATGGCAAGCTGGAGGAGGGGCTGCCCAGTAGCTACTCGCAAACCAGCCTGCAGTCGCTGGCGCAGACGCCGCGGTGGCAGTTTTGGCGCAGGTGCGTGGGTGTGCCTGGCACCTGGTGCATGGTGTTCACCGCCCCAGCCCACAGCAGTCAGCAGCTGGGCCGCCCCAAACACCGTGGTGTACCGACGATGGTCGTCAGAGGCGAGCCCGGCCCCCGGCGGCTCGGCTGGCGCAGGGCTGGCACTCACTGCCCCCCCCCCCCCTGCAGGTGGCGGCTGCGCCTGCGGCTCATGCAGGCGGCCATCGCGGACAGCCCCGAGTACGCAGACCACGTGGCCCACAAGTTCAACAAGTGGTGTGCCATCAGCATGTTCGTGCTATATAACTGCGCCATCATCCTCATATTCTCCGTCAACACCGCGGTGAACAGCTGAGGCAGGGGCGGTGGTGCGTGCGCGCGGTGGGCGGCGGCCGGCGGCGGCAGCGGACAACCATCGAACGTCTGCTCGACCCTGCCTGCTGGGCGACAAACCAAGCTTGTTATAAACCATGCAAGCATCTCTAACGCTATGTTGACGGTTTGCAATACCACTAGAAGTACAAGACAGTCACTTTTCGAAATTGTCGAATTCACGGCGACCCGGCTGTCCCCTCCTCCATCAGAGATCAGGCGTGCCATCTCTGAACGGGTGCTTGCCTGCTGACGGGCGTGTCCCGCCGAACCCCCCGTTTGGTACCCGGTCGTCGGGGGGCGACCATTTGTCGGCTGAGTCCAGCAGAGCCCAGCCGTCCACCTTACATGTGGTGTGGCAGGTCCTGCCTGCTGCTGGCAGTCGGCCTGGGTGAGCTACGGCAGGACGCATGGCACGCCGTGTGACCCTCGATGCAGCGCGCCATGCGAGCACGCGTCCCGTGCACCACTCCGTGCTGCTGCCCCGTGCCCGACACACCATCCACCCGTGCACCGAAGCTGCAGGCCTGGCCGCTGCCCAGCAGCCCATGCCCTTCCCTGGCAGCGGCACCTCCCCGCCCAGCGTGCCTGCCGTGGTGCACGTCAGCGCCTACCTGGACCGCATGCTGGAAATTGATGATCGGGCCTACACGTTCGAGGTGTGCCCACGCCCCCTGCATTCCCCCCTTCTGATGCAGCGACTGCTGTGGCAAGCAGTGCAGCGGGGTGACCGGCGTGGCGGGATGCCCAGGCGCACACCTGCTGCAAGGCGCGGCACCTGGCAGCTGCCACCCGCCTGCCACTTTGACTCGGCCACCACGCCCCCTGGTGCACAGGCGGTGCTGTGGGTCGCTGGTGGTGCCTGGGCAGGCCCCTCCCCTGCTTCCAGCATGTGATCACACCAGCAGCCACCCCTGCCGTGCCTGCTGCAGGCGGTGCTGTGGGTGTACCTGTCGTGGAGCGACCCACGCATGAGGCCGCTGGTGACCAAAACGACAACAGCTATCGCCGAGCCCAACAACACCTACGTGTGCCAGTTCCCTTGCCAAAGCAACGGCGGCGATACTACGGCCGGAGGCTGCTGCGACGGCGTGTGGACGCCCTACATTGCTTTCACTAACCTGAAAGGGCTGCCCGAGGTGCGTGCTCGGCACAGGCCTGCCGTCCAGGCGGCAGGCGGCAGGGGGCAGGGGGCAGGGGGCAGGCGGCAGGCGGCAGGCGGCAGGCGGCAGGCGGCAGGCGGCAGGCGGCAGGCGGCAGGCGGCAGGCGGCAGGCGGCAGGCGGCAGGCGGCAGGCGGCAGGCGGCAGGGCGCAGGCGGCAGGCGGCAGGCGGCAGGCGGCAGGCGGCAGGCGGCAGGCGGCAGGCGGCAGGCGGCAGGGAGCAGGCGGCAGGCGGCAGGCGGCAGGCGGCAGGGAGCAGGGAGCAGGGAGCCGAGCAGCGACTGTTGGCCCTGGCCTGCCCTGCCCTGCCTGCAGGATGGCATGGTTCGGTACGGCATGGGAACAGGCGACGGCGACAATGTGTTCTATTGGAGCACCATAAGAGGAGTTTGGTACACGGGCATGGATCTACGGGCCTTCCCCTTTGACAGGCAGGAGCTTCTCGTGCAGATGGAAGTGCCGCAGGTCAGCCCCCCCCCCCCCTGCGCGCGCGCGCCAGTCGCTGCATGTGGTGGGAGCAAACCGTGCACCCCCCTGTGCTGAATCTGTGACCGGATGGCACCTCAGCCCAGCTGATGCATGATTACGTTGCAGTTGTTGCGAGGAGGGCTGTTGGCCTAACAACCCCCGCCTGTGCGCCTGTCATTCACCCTGCAGGCCCGGGGTGGCTGGGCCGGATCCCTGATGGTCCTCAAGCCGTCAGTGACAGGCACTGAGATGTTCACGTCGCGCAAATGTGAGCCAGCTGCCTGCGGCTGCTCACTCAGTGGCTGCATGGTGTGGGCTGGGCTGTGGTGCCACGCCACGTGGTGGTGCTCGCTGACCTGGCCTGCTGGTGTTGGCCGCGCTGCCTGGCTGCTGGGCTGCTGGGTTCCCCCTCTGCTGCGGGGCCATGCAATGTGCTGTGCTGTGGCCACCCAGCACGCTGAGTGCCGCAGCTGACGGATGGCTTGGCGCTGCCTCTCATGCTGACGGATGGGCTGGCGCTGCCTGTCATGCTGACGGATGGGCTGGCGCTGCCTCTCATGCACCCCTGCAGGGGGCGACCAGCTCAGCGGGTGGGCGGTCCAGGGCCTGACCATGAATGAGATCAACTATCAGCTGTGCGGCATGCCGCTGCGCTTTGCCTCAGGTGTGCGTGCACCTCCCCCCGGCTTGGCCGTTCAGGCCCGCCCGCCGGGCTGCCTGCTGCCAGCCCGCGTGCATGCCTCACCTGATTTTGCGCAGAATGGGCACATGACTGCCTGCAACACTGGAGGGCGGGTGCCCGGACTGCTGCATGACCAACATCATTCGGACCAGCGCTTCAGGACGCGCATGTGCTGTCCTCCGCCAGCCCGCGCCCGTCGGCCAGTCTCACCCAGCCGCCTCACCCCTCCCTTGGCCCCCGGGTCCCGCAGGCATGTCTGCCCCCGCGGACCCCGCGCCTTTGGTGCCCGAATACCTGGTAGCCTATACGGGTCGGGACGTCGACAACGAAGGCTGTGCGCAGGCCATCTTGGA
>Ga0315908_10003538_pt1 | contig 11323 bp, 7 predicted proteins | sample LakEriMetagenome_12_FD_203520 | JGI IMG/M metagenome (GOLD analysis project Ga0315908, IMG submission 203520) | Freshwater fungal communities from buoy surface, Lake Erie, Ohio, United States - Buoy 4 MA124 | ecosystem: Environmental > Aquatic > Freshwater > Lake > Lake biofilm | place: USA...
CAGGTTGCCAATGTTATGGGCCGTGGCCGTCACCATCGATTCAATCATGAACCCGGTCTTCGGCACGCCACACGGCACCGGGGTCGGCCCCATGGGCGGAATGGCAACGCAAACCCCGACAGCAAAGATGTTCTTATACTTCGGGTTCTGCTGATGCTGGTCTACAATGGTAAACCCGCGCGGGTTCGACACGCCGTCGATGTCGCGCACCGCCTTCACACCGCGAAACGCCGGCAGCATCATCGAAAAGGCAAAGGGCAATTCCTTTTCCGCCTTGATCGAGCCGTCGTCGTTGATCTCTTCAACCGTCATCTTGCCGTCTTCAACCTTTTTCACCCGGGTCGAGGTCAGCCATTTGATATGCTTGCCGCGCATCTCCGATTCCAAAAGGCCCTTGGTATCGCCCACCCCGTCCAGCCCCAGATGGCCGACATAAGGCTCAGACGTCACAAAGGTCATCGGAACCTTGTCGCGGATCTTGGCCCGGCGCAGCGCCGTTTCCAGAATGAACAGGAATTCATAGGCCGGGCCATAGCAGCTCGCCCCCTGCACCGCGCCAATGATAACCGGGCCGGGATTGGCCAACAGTTTTTCAAACACCTCTTTGGCCGCCAGCGCGTGATCAACATGGCACACCGACTGGGTGTAGCCACCATGCGGGCCAAGGCCTGGAATTTCGTCAAAGGCCAGTTCGGGGCCGGTGGCGATCACCAGATAGTCGTAAGACACCGAACTGCCATCGACCAATTCAACTCGGTTTTCCGCCGGATGTACCTTTTCTGCGGCCACGGTTTTGAAATCGATGCCCTTTTTCGCCATCGTTGGGGCGATATCAAAGGTTATGTCGTCGCGCTTGCGCCAGCCGACCGCGATCCACGGGTTCGAGGGCACGAAGTGATACATCGTGTCCTTGGTGATAACGGTGATCTTGTCTTCTGGTCTGATCTGATCGCGCAGCTCATAGGCCATGATCGACCCGCCCAAACCCGCACCCAACACCACGATATGCGCCATCCCTTGCCCTCCCGGCATCCCTGCGACTCAGTCAGGAGTATACATTGGAATACGTGAATGTGTTAAAAATCTTCCCCCCGCGATAAATTGTCAGGCCCAAAAGAAAAAGGCCCGCAAAAGCGGGCCTTTAACTGTGTCATGGCCGTCAGATCACTGCGGGATGTCGCCGGTGATGCCTTCGACATAGAAGGCCATGCCCAGAATGTCGCCATCTGCAGCCGTCTGACCTTCGGTCAGCCAGACCGAGCCGTCCTGCTTGTTGATCGGGCCGGTGAACGGGTGGTACGAGCCATCCGCGATCGCATCGCGCAGCGCCAGGGCTTCAGCCTTCACGTCAGCCGGAACCTTGTCGGTGATTTCACCGATTTCCACTTCGCCAGCGGCAATGCCTTCCCAGCTGTCGGTCTGCTCATAGGTGCCGTCCAAGAGCTGGCCAACGCGCTTGACGTAGTAGGGCGCCCAGTTGTCGATGATCGACGACACGCGCGGGCCGTCCTTATAGGCCGACATGTCCGAGGCCTGACCGAAACCGATCACGCCTTCGGTCTTGGCAGCTTCAGCCAGCGGTGCGGTCGAATCGGTGTGGGCTGCAATCACGTCCACGCCCTGATCGATCAGCGCCTTGGCAGCGTCAGCTTCTTTCGCCGGATCAAACCAAGTGTAGGCCCAGACGACCGACAGCTCGACGTTCGGGTTGGCCTTCTTGGCATGCAGGAAATAGCTGTTGATGCCCGAGACAACTTCCGGAATCGGGTACGAGCCGATGTAGCCGATCTTGTTCGACTTGGTCATCTTGCCCGCAATGTGGCCCTGAACGGCGCGGCCTTCGTAGAAGCGCGCGTTATAGGTCGACACGTTGGCGCTGTCGCGCTTGTAGCCGGTCGCGTGCTCGAACTTCACATCCGGGAATTTGGCGGCGACCGCATTGGTCGGGTCCATATAGCCAAACGAGGTGGTGAAGATGATGTTGCAGCCGCCCAAAGCCATCTGGGTCAGAACGCGCTCAGCGTCGGCGCTTTCCGGCACGTTTTCCTGATACTGGATCTCAACCTTATCGCCGTATGCGGCCTGCACGGCCAAGGCACCTTCATGGTGCTGGAAGGTCCAGCCGCCATCGCCGATGGGGCCGATGTAGATGAAGCAGGCCTTGACCTTGTCCATCCCTGCAGCCATGGCCGCGCCGCCCGAAAAAGCCATGCCCAGCCCAAGGGCTGCGGTGGCCAGAAGGGTTCTTCTCAACATTCAGTCTCTCCCCGTAGATGGGGCCCGCGCAGGGCCCCGGTTGATAGTCTGCCTCAGCGCGAGGCGTGGAAATTCTGTCCCAAGGCGGCCGGCGCGTTCAGCGACGCCTTGCCCTTGCCCGATGACATGATGACCAATACCACGATGGTTATCAGATAAGGCGACATGGACAAGTACTCGACCGGAATCCAGCTGCCTGCGGCTTGCAGGTTCAACTGCAAGACGGTGATCCCGCCGAAAAGATAGGCGCCGATCATCGCGCGCCACGGTTTCCAGCTGGCAAAGACCACGATGGCCAAGGCAATCCAGCCCGCCCCTGAAGTGATTCCGTCCACCCACTGCGGCACGCGCACCAAAGACACATAGGCCCCGCCCATCCCCGCCATGGCCCCGCCGAACATGATGGCGCCCAAACGGATGCGGTTGACCTTATAGCCCAACGCATGCGCCGCCTCATGGCTTTCACCCACCGCGCGGATGATCAGGCCCAGCCGGGTGGATTTCAGCACATACCAAATCGCCGCTGTCATAAAGATCGAGAAATAAACGATCCAATCATGGCTAAAGAGCACTTGGCCAAAGAACGGAATATCCGCCAAGGGACCCAGCGGCACCGCTTCGGTCTGCACCGGCTTCAGCCCGTTGTAGCCTTGGCCCAAAAGCGCCGACAGCCCAAGCCCAAACAGCGTCAGCGCAAGGCCGGTCGCCACCTGATTGGCCAGCAAAACCTGCGTCAGGAAGGCAAAGACCAGCGAAATCGCCGCCCCGCCCAGCGCGCCGCAAACAAAGCCCAGCACCGGGCTTTCAGTGTGGATGGTGACCATAAAGCCCACGATGGCCCCCATGATCATCATGCCCTCAACGCCCAGATTCAAAACCCCCGCCTTTTCCACCACCAACTCGCCCAAGGCGGCCAAGAGGATCGGGACCGAGGCCGCCATGAGCGAGGCAATTAAGATTGCCGGATCAATTCCACCCATGATCACTTCCCTCCCAGAACGGTGCGGATGCGGTAGTTGGTCAGCACATCAACCCCTAAAAGGAAGAACAACAGCATCCCCTGAAACACCTGAATGGCGGCCGAGGGCAGACCAAGGTTGGTCGAGGCCATCTCACCCCCCACATAGGTCAGCGCCATCAGGATGCCGGCAAAGATGATCCCGATCGGGTGCAACCGGCCCAAGAAGGCCACGATGATCGCGGTGAACCCATAGCCCACGTTGAAATCAATGGTGATCTGGCCCGCGGGGCCCGTCACCTCAAACAGGCCCGCAAGCCCTGCCAGACCGCCCGAAATGCCCATGCACAGAACGACCAAGCGGTTCGGGTTCACCCCATGAAACCGTGCGGCGCGCGGCGCTTGTCCTGAGAGCTTGATCTGAAAGCCGATGATATGGCGCGCCAGCAGCACCCAAGCCACCAGCGCCACCCCCAGCGCCACCACAACGCCCCAATGGATGCCCGATCCCGGCCAGAACTCGGGGTTCGCCGCCGCCGGATAGCTGGAAAAATTGCGGCTGCCGGGAAAGCCCATGCCTTCGGGGTTCTTCAAGAACCCGGTCGAGGCTTTGGCCAAAATCGTCTGCGCCACATAAACCAGCATCAGGGACACAAGGATTTCATTGGTGTTGAAGCGGGTTTTCAAAATGGCCGGGATCATCGCCCAAGCCCAGCCACCAAAGGCCCCCGCCAGCACCATGGCCGGAAAGATCCAGCGGCTCTCGGTCGGATAGACCGCAAGGCCTACCGCCGCGCCACAGATGGCGCCCATGATATACTGGCCTTCCGCCCCGATGTTCCAAATCCCCGCCTTGAACCCCAAGGCCAGACCAATGGCGATCAGGATCAAGGGCCCGGCCTTCACCAAAAGCTGGCCGCGCAAGTAAAACGCAAACTCGCCAAAGATCGGGTCCCAAAAGATGGTGCGGATCACCTCAATCGGGTTCGTGCCCATGGCGGCAAAAAGCAAACCGCCAAACACCATGGTCAGGATCACCGCCACCACAGGCGTGCCATAGAGCCAGAACTTCGACGGGTTCGGGCGTTTTTCAAGCCTCAGCATGATGCACCTTTCAAGGCCTTGAAGTGCCAAATTCCTTCGAAGGAATTTGCAATTTTCTTCGAAGAAAATTGGCGGCAAGCGTCAGACATGGACCACCTCCATGCCATGCGCGCCACCCATCATCAGGCCAATCTGATCCACCGTCAGCCCCTTCACCGGGCGCGGGCTGGTCAGCCGCCCCTCATTCAACACCGCAAAGCTGTCGGCGATTTCCAAAAGCTCATCAAGATCTTGGCTTATGACCACCACGGCAGCCCCTTCGGCGGCGCGGTCCAAAATGGCCTGCCGGATCGCAGCTGCGGCCGCCGCATCGACGCCCCATGTCGGCTGATTGATGACAATCACATCGGGGTTTTGCATCAACTCCCGCCCGATGACGAATTTCTGCAAATTGCCACCCGACAACGCCCGCGCGGCCACATGGCTGCCGGGGGTGCGCACGTCATAGGTCTTGATGATCTCATCGGCAAAGGCGCGGGATGCGTCCCAATCGACAAAGCCGTTCTTGACCAGCCCCTTGCGGACACCGCCGGTGAGAAACGCGTTTTCGACCAAAGACATATCCGGTGCTGCTGCATGGCCCAAACGGTCCTCAGGCGCCATCACAAAGCCAATCCCGCGCCGCGCGGCAGGGCCCATATTCCCCACCGCCACGCCTGTCGCGCTGATCTGGCCCGCGCCGGATTTGATCTCGCCCGACAACGCCAGCAAAAGCTCGTCCTGCCCATTGCCCGCCACCCCGGCAATGCCCAAAATCTCGCCGCGTTTCACGGTAAAGGTCACATCCTTCAGGCTCGTGCCAAAGGGAATGGGCGAGGGGGCCGACAAACCCTTCACCTCCAGCGCCGCATGATCGCCACCCCAATCCTTGGGCGCAGGCCGCTCCGGCGGGGTCAGCGTCGCGCCCACCATCATCTCGGCCAATTCCCGCGCGGTGGAGGCTTTGGGGTCCGCCGTCCCCACCACCTTGCCGCGCCGCAAAATCGTCGCTGCATCACAGAGCGCCCGGATTTCCTCCAGCTTGTGCGAGATATACAAGATCGCTGTCCCCTCCGCCGCCAACTGGCGCAGGGTCTTGAACAGAATCTCCACCTCTTGCGGCGTCAGCACGCTGGTCGGCTCATCCATGATCAACAGCTTGGGGTCCTGCAAAAGACAGCGAATGATCTCCACCCGCTGACGCTCCCCGGCCGACAGATCGCCCACCATGCGGGCAGGGTCCAAAGGCAGGCCGTAATCTTCCGACACCGACTTGATCCGCGCCGCCAGCGCCTTCATCGGCGGCGGGTTTTCCATGCCAAGGGCAACGTTCTCGGCGACACTCAGCGCCTCAAAGAGACTGAAATGCTGAAACACCATCGCGACACCCGTGGCCCGCGCCACACGCGGGGCGGCAGGGGCATAGGCGCCCCCCTTCCACGTCATCTGGCCGCTGTCGGGCTTCACCAGACCATAGATCATCTTGACCATGGTCGATTTGCCCGCGCCGTTTTCCCCCAAAAGGCAATGCACCTCACCTTCGCGAATGGCAAAGCTGACGTCAGAATTGGCCACCACGCCGGGATAGGCTTTGGTGATGCCCTCCACCTGCAAAAGGATGGGACGTGTCATGTTCCAGTGGTCTCCATCAGCAAGGCGTCTGGGCGGCGGGACAAAAAGGCGCTGGCCACGCCAATTGCGATGGCCTGCGGATGCTTTCCTAAGGAAGGATTGCCGATCGGGCAATCTATTCGCGCGATAGATTGGGTCGAATGGCCCAAAGCCCCCAACCGCGCCCGAAACCGCGCCCATTTGGTCGCCGATCCGATCAAGCCGCAGGCGGAAAAGCCATGGTTCAGCAAGCGGTGGCACAGATCAAGGTCCAGCGCGTGGCTGTAGGTCAGGATCAGATGCTCGGCGTCTTTCGGGGCCAAGGCCACGGCAAGGCCGGGGTCCGGCACCGGCAAGGCGCGGGCATTGTCGGGCAGCGTCTCGGGAAAGCGCTCGGGCGCGGTATCCACCCAAGTGATCGCCAAGCCGGGCAGGGGGGCCAGCACCTCCACCAGCGCCCGGCCCACATGGCCCGCACCCCAGACCCAAAGCTGGCGCGTCGGGCGGGCGACAGGTTCCACCATCCAGCCTTGCAAAAGCTGCGGGCTGGGCATCACCCCTTGGCCCCGCGCTCGGTCGATCAGGCGCTTCACCGCCAAAGGCATGGCGCTGCTCTCGGTGGCCCGCGCAATCACATCGCCCGCGTCAGGCAGGTTTTGCACGTCATAAACCTCGGTCAACAGCGTCACCGCCCCACCGCAGCACTGGCCAAGGCTCGGCCCAAGCGCCTCATGGTCCAGCCGTGTACCGCCCGCGCCCAGCATCGCCCTCGCACGGGTCGCGGCCTGCCATTCCAAAGCGCCGCCGCCGATGGTGCCCGATTGGCCCTCCGATTGACCCCCCGCCCAAACCAGCATCGCCGCCCCCACCTCACGCGGGGAGGATCCTTTGACATCGGCAATCACCACACGGGCCACGGCCCCGTGCTGGCGAACGGCGGTGCGCAGCGCGTCCAGATCAAACATGGCCCTGCTGCCTTCTGACGGCCATCAGCACCCGCTCCGCCGTGGCCGGCGCATCGAGTGCGACATAAGTCGATCCATCGCCACAGGCCGCAATCGCATCCGACAGCGCAAAAAGCGCCGAGATGCCCAGCATAAACGGCGGCTCGCCCACCGCCTTCGATTTGCCGATGGTGTCCTCGCGATTGGGCTTGCCCCAAAGCGCCACGTTGAACACATCAGGGCGGTCCGAACAGGCCGGGATCTTGTAGGTGCTTGGCGCATGGGTCGTCAGCATTCCCTTGCCGTTCCACACCAATTCCTCGGTCGTCAGCCAGCCGGCACCTTGCACAAAGGCCCCCTCCACCTGCCCGATATCCAGATCAGGGTTCAGGCTGGTGCCAGTGTCATGCAACAAATCCGCCCGCAAAATCCGGTTCTCCCCGGTCAGCGTGTCGATCACCACCTCGGTCACCGCCGCGCCATAGGCGAAGTAAAGGAACGGGCGGCCCTTGCCCTTGACCCGGTCCCAAGTGATTTTCGGCGTGGCATAATAGCCCGTGGACGACAGCGAAATGCGCGCCTGATAGGCCCAGGCGGCGACCTGGGCAAAGCCATAGCTCTCCCCCGCCACCCGCACCTGACCGTTCGCAAACTTGACCGAGGCGACGGCAACCCCGTGCTTGTCCGCGATAAACGCCGCCATCCGCGCCCTAATCGTCTCACAGGCCGCCCGCGTCGCCATCCCGTTCAGGTCCGACCCAGACGAGGCCGCCGTGGCCGAAGTATTGGGCACCTTGGACGTATCGGTCGCGGTGATCTTCACCGCCCCGGTATCTACCCCGAACACATCGGCCGCCACCTGCGCCACCTTTTGGTTCAGACCCTGCCCCATCTCGGTGCCGCCATGGTTCAGGATGATCGACCCATCCTGATAGACATGCACCAAGGCTCCGGCTTGGTTCAACCATGTCAGCGTAAACGAGATGCCAAACTTCACCGGCGTCAGCGCAATGCCGCGCTTGAAGATCGGATTATTGCTATTCCAAGTCGCAATTTCCGCCTTTCTGGCGCGATAATTGCTGGTTTTCTCCAACTCGGCCACCAGCTCATGGCCGATGAAATCCTCCACCTCCATATGGAAGGGCGTGGTCTGAGGCTGCGAATTGACAGGTGAATGCGGCCCGCCATAGCGCTGGCCCGTCCCCGGCCCACCCGCGCCGTTGGAGTGGTAAAAGTTCAAAAGCCGCACATCCAACGGCTCGCGTCCGACGGCATGTGCAACGTGATCCAAGACGCGCTCCATCCCCACCATGCCCTGCGGTCCGCCAAAGCCGCGATAGGCGGTGGCGCTTTGCGTGTTGGTGCGCAGCCGGTGGCTTTCGATCCGGACATCGCTCAGGTGATAGCAATTGTCGGCATGCAGCATGGCGCGGTCGGCGACAGGCAAAGACAGATCCTGAGACCAGCCACAGCGGAAGAGGTGCGTAAACTCCACCCCCAAGATCCGCCCCTCACCGTCATGGCCCACGCGATACTTGATCCGCAGATCATGCCGCTTGCCGGTGATCATCATGTCATCGTCGCGGTCATAGCGCATCTTGCAGGCGCGCCCCGTGGCATGGGCGGCCATGGCGCAGGCGATGGCCAAAGCGTTGCCTTGGCTTTCCTTGCCGCCAAAACCGCCGCCCATCCGCCGCGTCTCCACCCGCACCGCCGACATCGGCAGATGCAGCGCATGGGCCACCTTATGCTGGATCTCGGTCGGATGCTGGGTGGAGGAGACAATCGACACCCCCCCATCATCGCCCGGCAGGGCAAAAGCGACCTGACCTTCGAGATAGAAATGCTCCTGCCCGCCCACCTCGAAACTGCCCTCGGTCACAAGGGGCGCGCGGGCGATGGCGCTGGCGGCATCGCCTTTGGTCCAGACCACCGGGCCTTGTTCAAAGCGCGAATTGGCGGCCAGCGCCTGATCCACCGTCAAAAGCGCAGGCAGCTCGTCATAGGCCACACGGCCCAGCCGTGCGGCCTTCCTCGCGGCCAAGTGGCTCTCGGCCACGACGAGGAAAACCGGCTGACCAATGTAATGCACCCGGCCCGTGGCCAACAAAGGCTCATCATGCACCGAAGGTGAGCAATCGGGCATCTCTGGCCAATCCTCGGCCGAAAACACCGCCACCACGCCGGGGGCGGCACGCACCGCCGCAAGGTCCATCGACGTGATCACACCATGGGCGCAACTGGACAGCCCAAAGGCCAGATGCAGCGCCCCCGCAGGCAAAGGCACATCATCGGCATAGCGGGCGGCCCCCGTGACATGCAAAGGCGCGCTATCATGTGGAAGCGATTTTCCCATGCTCATGGCTGCACCTCCAACACCGAGACCGGGGTTCCGGCAAGGTCATGGGCATAGCGCGTCAGCATGTTCTGCGCGGTGATCAGGCGATAGTCGGCCGAGGCGCGCATATCGGTCATGGGCTGGTAATCGGCCGCCATCGCCGCGCGCGCGGCGGCAATCGTGGCCTCGCTCCAAGGCTGACCGATCAGCGCCGCCTCAGCCGCGCGCGCCCGCTTCGGTATGCCCGCCATACCGCCAAAGGCGATGCAGGCCGATGTCACTTTTCCAGCCTCAACCGTCACATTAAAGGCCCCACAGACCGCCGAGATGTCTTGATCGAACCTTTTCGACAGTTTGTAGACCCTGAGCGCCGGGGCGCTGGTGGGGATGGAAACCGCCTCGACGAACTCGCCCGGCTGGCGGTCTTGGCGGCGGTAGTCCAGAAAGAAATCTTCCAAAGGCATATCCCGGCGCTGCGCCCCGCGGCGCAAATGCAAGGTCGCCCCCATGGCGATCAGGGGCGGCGGGCCATCGCCGATGGGCGAGCCATTGGCGATATTGCCGCCGATCGTGGCCGCGTTGCGAACCTGCAAGCTGGCATAGCGGCGCAGCATCTCGGCAAAGGACGGGTGCAGGGGGATCATCGCCTGCAACAAAGCCTCAATCGTCACCCCCGCGCCGATCCGCAAGGTGTCGCCCTGCCGGTCGATGCGGTTGAGATCAGCAAGTTGGCCAAGGAAGGTGGGTTTCGGCAAATCGCGCAGCTGTTTGGTGACCCAAAGCCCGACATCCGTGGCCCCGGCGATCAGCGTGGCGTCGGGGTTGGCGGCGTACCAATCGGCAAACCCGTCAAGCTCGCGCGGGCTGAGATGTCCGGGGGCCGTCTGCCCCCGGGCCCCCGAGGATATTTGCGCCACGTTGAAGGCATCGGTTTGCATCCAGTCCGGCACCGGGGCGGCCTCGGCGGCTTGGGCCGCGCGGATGATTGGGGCATAGCCGGTGCAGCGGCAGAGGTTGCCGGCGAGCACAGTGTCATGGTCTTGGCGGTCCTGAAGGTGGCCCACCGCCATTGAGACGCAAAAGCCCGGCGTGCAGAACCCGCATTGGCTGCCGTGATGGGCGACCATGGCGGTTTGCACCGGGTGGTGTTCGCCTTTCGGGCCGGAAAGCCCTTCGACCGTGCGGACGGCTTTGCCATCCAGTTGCGGCAAAAACAGGATGCAGGCATTCAGGGCGCAGGCGCCGCTCTCATCGGTCACCATCACGGTGCAAGCGCCGCAATCGCCCTCATTGCAGCCCTCTTTGGTGCCGCAGAGCCCTTTGGTGTCGCGCAAATAGTCCAAAAGTGTCTGCGTCGGCGCCTGCGGCACAACGCGGACCGGCGTTCCGTTCAACAGAAACGCGATCTCTGACATGGTCTAACCCGCCGCCTTCTCCCCGGTTCAGGCATTTTGCGCGTCCGCCCGATGCGGCGTAAAGCGGATCACGCGCCTGATGTGGCATTTTGCCTTTTTCTGAACCGCCATGAAGCCCCGGACGGCAGATTCTGGCAAGCGCTAACTTTCCTGAATTGGCGAAAGCAGCTTCTGGTTTGGCCATCAAATGCCAACTCATTCGGCGCGGGCCATCTGCCGGGCCTTTCGCCGCCGCCACCGCTTCGCTAGGCTGGCCAGCATGACAGCCCCACGATTCATCCATCTGCGCGTCCATACCGAGCATTCGCTGTTGGAAGGCGCGATGCCAGTGAAAAAGCTGGTCAAGGCCTGTGCCGCCGCTGAAATGCCCGCGGTGGCGGTGACCGACACCAACAACATGTTTGCCGCACTGGAGTTTTCGGTGCTGGCCAAGGATGCGGGCTTGCAGCCGATTGTGGGCTGCCAGATCTCGGTTGCCCATGATCCTGCCATGCCCGGCGAAAAGCCCCGCGCGCCTGCGCCGCTCGTTCTTCTGGCGCAGAACGAGGCGGGCTACATGAACCTGATGAAGCTGAACTCTTGCCTCTATCTCGGCAAGGGCGGGCAGTTGCCGCAGGTCACTTTGGACGAATTGGCCGACCATGCCGAGGGGCTGATCTGCCTGACCGGCGGGCCGGATGGTCCCTTGGGTCGTTTGCTTGCAGCCGGGCAGGGGGCC
>Ga0315908_10003539_pt1 | contig 11322 bp, 6 predicted proteins | sample LakEriMetagenome_12_FD_203520 | JGI IMG/M metagenome (GOLD analysis project Ga0315908, IMG submission 203520) | Freshwater fungal communities from buoy surface, Lake Erie, Ohio, United States - Buoy 4 MA124 | ecosystem: Environmental > Aquatic > Freshwater > Lake > Lake biofilm | place: USA...
TCAGCATTGGCAGAATGGCCTGAAAGAGTAAAAAGCATTTTCATTTGCAAATCAGATACAAATTGGAAATTAGAAGAAATTTTAGACGAATCACTAAAATATGGAGTATTTTGTGTGAATATTTTAGATGCAGGAGAACCAATTGAAATGTTAATAGATGATTATTTTCCATTTTGGAAAGAAAATGAAGAACCTTGTTTTAGTAAATGTAGGAATGGTGAAGTTTGGGTGATGATATTGGAAAAAGTATGGGCAAAATTACATAAAGGATATGGAAATATCTGGGCAGGACATCCAACAGAATGTTTACATGATTTAACAGGAGGTCCAACTAAATTGTTACATACTAAGAATGAAGATATAGAAAAATTATGGAATTTATTATTAGAATATGAAAACAAAAACTATATAATGAATGCTTCTACTTATGAAGATAATGAAGGAATTGCAGAGAAAATAAATTCAAAAGGATTAGCTGCTAATCATGCTTATTCTATTTTGTCTGCACAATAAATTCATATTTAAGGATAAATTGTGAAGTTGGTTCAATTAAGAAATCCTTGGAGTTATAAGGAATGGAATGGAAGTTGGTCAGATAATAGTAAGGAATGGGATTCTATTGATTAAGATTTAAAAAAATAAATTATGGGAACTATGAAATTTTAAGATGATGGTCTTTTCTTTATGGAGTATCATGATTTTATTGAATATTTTGGTTATATCTATTTATGTTAATTTAGTGAAAATTACAAATATAATTATGTAAAATTATAGACAAATAAGAATGGAGTAATAGTTAAATTGAAAGTGAATAAGTCAGGTCAATATATTCTTAGTTTAAATCAGAAGGGAGATAGAAGATTTTCTGAAGAATTGACAAAGAAATTCGGACATCCATATGGTAAGTTTATTATAGGAAAAGAAGAAAAAGATGGTTAAATAAGTTATTTGACATCTGATAAAGGAAATGGAAGAGAAATATGTATAGATAGTATTCATTTAGAAGTAGGTGCTTACATAATTTATGCTAAATTCTATTGGACTTATAATTAATAAGATTCTTTTGTGATTTCTTGTTTTGGAGAGCATGATGTATAATTTTCTTTTGAATTGGACATAACTTCTAATCAGTTTCTAGAAAAAGTTTTTACTGATTATGCTTAGTAAGAACTCAAATAATTAGTACCAAGTGTTGATTATAGATTTGGATTGTTAAATGGATTCCATTTTTGTTATATTTAAAATAATAAAAAAGATAAAAGTTATTATAAAATCACAGGAGTACTCAGTAATATTATTCCAGAAATCAAGCCTAAAAAACCTCATACAAGTTAAGAAATTATTTTTGTTGTTCCTCCAAATTCATCTAAAATTGTTATTATTTCTAATAAAAAAAACTATATTTCAACTGGAATTAATTGGAAAGATTGGGGTTTTATTGATGAATCCAAAGCAAAAGATATTTTGAATTAATAAGATACTATTAAGGATGATTTATTAATAAAAAAATAATAGAAGTAGAATATATGTTTAAATAATTTCAATCTAATAAATAATAAAAAAATAGAATAGAAATTAAATGAAAAAATAGAAAAGAAATTAAATAAAAAAAAAGAGTAGCAATTAGATGAAAAAATATAAGAGTAGCAATTAGATGAAAAAATATAAGAGTATGAGATTAATATAGATGAATTTTAATATAGCAATAATAATTTTTTATTAAAAATTTTCGAATTAAATAAAGCAAAATAAAGATTTATTGATGATGAATTTTTAAGATCAGATATTAATATTTATGGATAAAATTTAAATTTGAAAAATTAAATGCATGACTATTCATGGGTGAGAGTTGATGAAATTATTGATAATTAAAAATTAGTGGTATATGATGATTAAATATAACCAAATGATGTGAAATAAGGAAATTTAAATAATAGTTATCTTTTAGCCAGTTTGGCTTCATTATCATTGCATCCTATAAGAATTTAAAAGTTGTTTTAAATAAATAGTGAGTTTATTAATTAAGAATAAATTTGAAAACTATCTATGAAACATTCAATTTATTGTGTGAATATGTTGGAATATGGAGTTCCTAAATAAATAATAGTAGATGATTATTTCCCTATTAATCAATATAAAGAACTAGCATTTAGTAAAGTAGTGAATAATTAATTGTGGGTAATGATAATTGAAAAAGCATGGGCTAAATAATATGGAGCATACGGAGGATGTTGGCATATGGATGCTTAATATCTTTTGCATAATTTAACAGGAGCTCCTATTGATTATTATCATGTTAAAGATAATTTAGATAAATTATGGATAGAATTATTAAAAGCATAATCAAGTAATTTTAGTATTACAAGTCTAACCAATTAAAATGGACTTAGAATCGGTTAATATAATGATTAAGGAATTAGAGCTTTTTCATTTTATTCTATTATGAAGGTGTGTGAATTTCAGTAATTAGATAAAACAATAAAGTTATTAAAATTAAAGTGCACTGATAGTACTAAAGAATGGAATGGAAAATGGAGTGACAATTCAAATGAGTTTAATTTAATTGATTAAAGTATAAAAGAGGAAATACTGAATGATATGAAATTTGAAATGGATGGAATATTTTATATATCATATGAAGATTTTGTAGAGTAATTCTAAACATGTTAAATTTGTAGAGTACATGATAATTTTAAGTACAGTTATTTATAAGTTAGTTAAACTTAAAAGAAAGGAAAGTTATTCAAAATATTTGTAAAAACTAAAGGAAAGTATTATTTTATGGTTAATTAATTTAAAGATTTATTGATGAGTTATAATAAGTAATAGTTACATGAGTACAATGAAATGCATATGATATTAGCGAAAGAAACAAATGAAGGTGAATTAAAATTCATTACTGATTAAAGAGATATGTATAATGGTATTACTTATTTGACTGGATAACATAATTTGGAGAAAGGTACTTATTATTTGTTTGTGAAAGTCTTATATGAGGATCAAGAAGGAGGTAATATAATTATATTATTCTTATTATTTTAGGCAGATACACTGTATCTAGTTATGGATAAAATCATACAGACATTAATTTGACTAATAATTATTCTAATAGACAATTCTTAGAAAAAGTGTTTTTGGATGATGCTCAGAATTGCAAAACCAAGTTAGTAACTGATGTCATGTACTCTTATAAATTCAGAAAAGGTATCTAATCATATAATATTAATACATTTTTATTTATATTATCTTATTATTATTATTTTATTATCACAAAATATTTATAATTATTATTATAGGTTATAACTACTGTGCTATTTTTAACAACAATAAAACTCACAATTACTAAATAACTTCTGTAATTTCTGGTATTAATGGTACTATAAAATTAAAGAAACCTGATATAAATAATGAAATATAGTTTATTATTCCTGCTGGAAAGTCTATGATTAAATTAGTCAATTTGAAATCCTGGGGTGCAAGATTTGTAATAGATTGGAAAGACTATAAATTCACATCTGCATGATTATAAAAAAAATTATTAAAATATTATTATTTTTATTTTAAATAAATTATTTATATTTTTTGCCTTTAGAATTTTTAATTTAAAATTGGGAAAATATGGTTTTTGAAAATTTATAAAATGTAAAGAAATGAAATTTTTTTTAATAAAACAAAAATACCCAAATAAATATTTTGTATATCTGAATTAAAATTTTTTGAACAGTTTTATTATTATGCTGCGGCTATTTTATAATAGTATTATTTATAAAATATATATGTATTTTTAAATAATAAAAATTTTAAAATTATTTTATTATAAAAGCAAATCATAAGTTTAAATTTCATTATTTTTTAATACAAATAGCTTACATAATAGGTATAAAACTATGCTTCTCAAGCAAAATTTATTCTTTAACATATTTTTCTAGCCCATTACATTCTTATAGATTTTTGTGTTTAATGTAAATAATAAAATGAAGATAATTATAAACATTATGTTCTTAATAAATATGTTTAAGCCATCCATTGCCACTAAAAATAATAATAAATAATATTAAATTATAATTATAAAATAAAAATAAAAAATAATGATAAAAATAATGAAAAAGAAAATAAAATAAGGAATTAATTAAAATACTGTATTAAATATAAAATAAAAATAATAATTTGTATAATTTATATATAAACTCGTTGTAGAATTAGTCTTTATTCATTCCACAAATATAACATTTTTCATTGACCTCCTTTAGATAATCCTTTTTCTTTTCCCTCAACTCTCCGAAAGTATCAATAATGATTCCAAAAATGATGTTAATAAGCAATAATTTGCAAATAAGAAAGAAAAAGAGTTAAAAGGCCCACATATTCCAATAAAGTGGCTCATCAATTGCAACCGGCTTTAAAGAATCTCCAATACCTCCTCCATATCTCAAACCATTATTAAGAGTACTGGTAAATGCTAAATATAGTTTATTAGCATAATTGTTCCCTTAGTCAGTTTCTTAATAATATTCACTTAGAGACTAAAATGCATAAGTACTGAACAAATAAATTATAATCAATCCTAACAGAGTTGTTTTCATTAATTAGCTGTAGTTCATTTTGAAACTTAGAATCATTATTTTCAGATCTTCAAATCTATAAACACAGTCCACTAGCAACACACAATATATTATATCAATATTCAATGAAATTATCGTTATCACTAAGTATATAAAATTATAGAAGTTTTCAAAATCAAAAACTAGTTTTATAAATAACATAAATTGACTTTATTTATATTAAGGATTGTTTCCATCATTACTGTACCACATTTAAATCTGAGTTATTATATCATATTTATTAACATTCTTGTTGTAATTACTCTTATTTTTATAATCTGTTTTAATCTAAGTCTCATCTAAAATGCTTTTAGACAATTAAATTTGCTTTCTTTCTATCATGCAACTAAAATAAACAATAACTGAGATGATAATTTATAGACTCTTCAAAAACTAATAACTCATTTAAGCATTTTAATTAGTAGTGAAATTCATCTAAATATTGTTATTATTATTTTTATCACATTACATGAAAGATAACAACATTATATTAATCAATAAAACTAAAGCAAAAGAAAAGTCTCGGAAAGATCTCCAATTATTTATAAAGAAATTAAATATTCTGTTTTTTTATGATAAATTTTATTTGTAAATCATCTGTTTTTCATAACTATTCATACTTTTAAAGAAATTACTAATTCTTTTTTAATCAGATTATCTGTTCACTTCATAAATTATACTGTGTTTTATATCTCTGCCCATAAAATAACTAGAAAATATTTTCCTATAATGTAGTCGATATAATTATTTATTATTGCTATTTTGTTGATCTTTATCTTTACAAATTTCTACACTTCCCACAAATTATTAATAAAATTAACAACTTTCACTGTATTTTTTATGATTTTACATTTATATTTTAAATTCTTGGAAATTATCCTCTATTTCTTGAATTTTTTAGTTAGATAAGTGTTCATCATATTCACTCTTTATAGACAATTAATTGGCTAACTATATATTTTTAGATCCTTAATAACTTTCAAAGGTTTTTTTAATACTATTAATTTAAATGTTTTTTAAGGACTTTATTTATTAAAACTAAGCTTCATTAAATTTTATAGATCTTTCTGATTTAATATACTCAAAATCTGGATTATTACTTACTTCAATAAAGAACTAAAAGAGTATATAAATATCAAATCCTAATTAAATAATGGAAGTTAAATAATAAAGAATTTAATCAAATAAATGAGTATTAGAATTAGGATCATCGATATATTAATATAGGAATTAATAATTTTCTGAGATAATGGACTGCTTATTATTCTCTATGACATTTTTGTAAATAGTGAACATGATATCAATAAGATGTAAATTTGACAGATTATCAATCATTAAATTAATATTTTAAGGATTATTATTACCAATAGTAATAATAAGCAAAAACTTAATGCAACTGGAGAGTATCTGGATATTACTAGTATTAACATTATTTTAATATTGGTATTTATCTAATTAAAAAATTTTATAAGAATTTTAATAACAGTCCATAAAAATATTATTATTGATGTAATCTATGAGATTTAAATCTGTACAAAGTTGGTCTTGATTGAAGTTACAAGGCCCCACACATAACTCTATCAATGTTTTGAAGCATTAATTCTGCACTCTATTAAACTCGATCTTCAATTCATTTTCTTAATTAATAAACAACTCAATTCCTTTCTCTTCGTCATAATTTATGAAATCTTCCTCCTTTATTTCTCACTTCCTAAATATATCTTAAACCATATCTTTATTGTAATTCATGTGTTGTAATAATTCGCTTATTTCTTCCAATATGTTTATGCTCACCTAGTTTTCTTTTTCTTCTTTGAAGTTTTAGTTTCTTAAGTAGTTCTATATATCAGAATTGCAGTTCTCACACAATCTTTATAAAAATATTAGAATTTCTATTATCAACTCTTGGATGCCTATTTTATTCCTTTATTTGTAAAATATTATTGGATCTTTTATTTATTTCATTATCTTTTCTTTATTTGTTTTGTTTTTCTCTTTACCAAATAAAATTAATTATTTAAATTTATTTATTTATACTTAAAGGAAATTAAACAACTCAAATTTAGTTTTTTTATCATTTTTGGTTAAAATTTCCTTTATTTTACTCTAAATTGTTTTATTTCCTCCTTCTAATAACTGATTAAGAACAATTATGCTTTCATAAACTATTTCAATACTATTTTATTAATTTATTAAATTAATTGTCAATTCAGTTACTCCTGCATTTTGATAGCTATTTTGAATAAGAAATTAAGAGTTATTATAAATTAAATCAGTATTATATTCCTCTTTCGATTTATCTTTAATTTTATCTTATTCTAAATCATACTATAATGATTTGCTAATGATTTTCAAGAGATGTAAAATTTCCTAATTATTTTTAAATAAAGTGATCATGTGTTTAAAATACTAATATTTTTAATTAGATTTAATATTAAGATTAATAATTAACTAATCAATATAATAATCCTTATTGAGAGGTGAAAATAAGTAGAATTCAAGGAACAACAATTTAAACTTATTTAACTTGAAATCAATTTCATTTAGTTTAAGTTCTTCCTCCTTAATTAAAGTATTAGCCTAGTGCATCATGTTCTTAAACTGTTTGATTAAATTATTATCTTAAGTTTTAGAACTTTCCAAAATTGACCTTAACTTTAACTCTAGCGCAGAAAAGTAAATATAAGTCTTCCTATTAAAAACTGTAGTGATTTATAATTTTGTAAAACAATGCTCTAACTCTTCTGGATTTTAAATCAAATAAATATTAGAAGCTGCAAATAACTTATTAATATTCTAGAGATAGAGATCCAATGAAAACATACTAACTTATTACTTGAACATTGCACAAAAATATTTAGTGTTAATTCTATTTTAGACTATAAATAATCTTATCTAACTTATTACGTTATCCTCAGCAGCTAACTTATCATGATTCTCCTCATCTAGAATAGCTTGCTCTTCCAATTAATTATAATTATTCATTAATGGCTGTTTATCCTTAAAAATATGTTCATTTAGATAAATCTGAATAGTCTATAATAATAGATTCATCTGATAAAATACCATGTGTGCCTGTTTCTCTATACGTTTCAGACTTTATGAGATATTCGATATTATTTCTTATAATTGCCAAAACAATTATAACACACTATTATCCTACTACAACTCTTTTACCATATTCTTGTTGCTTATAAACATAATTAAATCAATTATGAAATGCAATAATCCGTCATTACTATTATCATAAATCCTTCCTCCACATAAATACTCCCAATATTCACTATAATCAAAAAATATTAATTTGTCTCTATCTATCTACTATTATTATTGCTTTTTGTTTTTTAATAATTATAATCCAAAAGTACTTTTATTGTCTTTAATAATATTTCGCACTTTTATTTAATTATCCACATCCTACACTCTTGAAATAGTTACCACTCCCTCTAAAAATTCTGTATACAGGTTTAAATCTTTAAGAACTAAATTTTTTAATAAATTTCTAACATCTTGTAATGAAAAATTCTCGTTTATATCTTCCATTCTCCTTATCATCACTTCAAAATAGAGTCTTAAGTATTACTTCTTACTCATAAATTCAATCGGTTTCATTAAATATTCTTCTATTTGTTACTTAGATATAATTTTCTAAATGAATTGAATTCCTAATTAGTATTTTTCTGCACAATTTGCTAGTAAATTTATAGTATTCAAATGAGTTTGCAGTTTATTATATTATTAGCTTTTTTTAATTTTTTCTATTAAATTCATTACTTCATTTTTATCTTTTATTCCTTTCTTTTCTAAATAATCTAAATAATTTTTGAAGTGCAAATCATTTTTAGTTTGCATTAAAATTTCATTATTTATTTTGTGATAATCTGATAACTCATAAAATTCACTAAACTTAATTAACTATTTTAATTTTAAGATTTTTGAAAGAATGTGATGTTAATTTCTTTAATAAGGTTACTTCATATTGTCTTTTACCAAAAATAATAAGATGCTTAAAAGTTCATTGCAGTTATAATAATTTTCTATTAGAATATTTATATTCAGTTAATAAAAAATATCATCAATATATTTAACTATATTTTTCTATAGTTTAACATTATCAAACACTATTGAAAATAATTTTTTAATACTTATATTATTCTACATCTGATGAATCAATATATTATAATTAATTAAAAGTAATTCTTGATTTGATGTATTATCTAATCCAAAAAATTATAAAAATTTAATTGCATTTTAAAACAAATCTTTATATTCGTTAGTAAACTTTTTAATATTAAATATTTGAATAATTAAATTATGGATATTAAGGTTTCTTATTATTTCCTAACCTGTTTTTAATAAAATTTTATTGCTTTTAATTCACTTTATTTCTTGAATACTTTTTTTAAGAATATTATTTATCGATTATATGTTCATAATTCTTTTTTATTCTCATTATTATAATTTAAAATCATTAATTATAAATTCTTGCTATGAAAACTTTTTATTTTCATATCTTAGCAATTGTATTAATTCTTATAAATAAATTGGATTTATTATTTCATTTTCGTGAAAATTATTTTCAACCGCGAAACCTCCAAAAAATTAATATAAATTAACTTCTGTTTCATTATTTATTAATACAACACTCAATATTTCTTTAGATAAATCGTTATTTTAATCACAAAATTTATTTATTATATTATAAATTATTTTGCTTAATCTTTAAGTCATTATTAAAAGCTATTTCTAGTTTTTCTAATAAATAGAAGGATTTATCAAAATTTTAAAGAGGCTTTTATTTATTATATTTTCCTCTTAATAATTTTCTTATAAACAATTAAACAATACAGGTGCATCTCCTTTATTTATATTTTATTTTTAATACATAATTAATAAAAACTAATAATTTTAAGATATTTATTTTATTTTTCCAACTAAACTTATTATATTTATTGCTTCTTCAAATATTAATGTTACTAAATATTATATTTCAGAAATAAAGTCTTAATTTTACAATTTTTTACTTATTATTTTTTATAACCCTAAAAGAAAATAATAAACCCAATTTTTTTATTAATTCTATATATTAGGCTCTATATCTAAATTTTGAGTTGTAAAAAAATTGACGAATGTTTTCAATTTAGTTATAATAATTAGATTTTACAATTAATTGGTAAATCCTAAATCAATGATTTATTTAGTGAATTACAAAAATCCAATAAAAGCCTTGAGTTTTTCCAATACTATTTCATTTTTCAAATAAGTGCTATTAAAATCTTAAATTTAATCATAAAATAGAAGACAAACATCATTAAAATTATTTTGCCAACAATCCTAAATAAAATAATTTTCATAATCTTTATAATCCTGAATAAGTTTTTTCTAATGCAACAAAAGATTTTGATAAAACCTCTATCCAATAAACTAAAAAGTAGGATTGCTATCAATAACATTAGGAATATCATCAAGAATAATACTTCTATTTTAAAAACGACTAATAAGTTTCAAAGGATTAAGATCTAGATATACATTCAAGAAAAGTTTTCTAAAAGCATTCTTAATTATACAACAAATTTGATTATTGTTCAAAACCATAACGATAAACTATGAAGTGAGTTTGTATTTTTAAATAAGCTCAATAGACTTACTATTCCTTCCAAGACACAAATTCGCCAAGAGCTGAACATAACTGGCTATATACTTAATAAACATATTTTAAAAGAAGTTGTTTTCATCAAAATCTTTTAAAAAGTACGAAATGAATCCTTGAGATGCAGTGTTGATTTAACTAAGCTGTTTGCTAATATCATAAAATTGTCCTTCCTTTATCTCCATTTCATAAAATATCACCATTGGTTTACCCTCCATTATTTCAAAGTTCATTAAACCTTATATCTATTTCTTTTTAAATAAATACGACCTCACTTTATTTTATTAATTATTGGATGGAATCTAGTTTTTTCTATAAAGAGTGTGAGTAAGAATCTCAATTTGGAAAATCTGATCATTTATTATTTAGTTCTATATTTTATCGATTTCTTACTATTGCAACTTTTCCTGATTATTGTAATGATTGTTGTCAGATGAGTAATAATTATTTAACTAAATATTTTATAAAGGTTCTATTAAATCCATCCATTGTAATACTCTCAACTATTCTGTGTCATTAGCGATAAAAACAGACTCTTTTAAAATTATCAATACAGTTTCATCAGACTTCATCTGACTTAATAGGAAATACAGAATATCTCCCTTAATAATATATTCACTGTTCTTCCGGTTATTTTTTATTATTTTAAGAATTATTAAGTAGATCTATTTCAAGAGTCTATTGTTTGTAGAGTTAAGATGCAGGTTAGCAAGATAGTTCGGACTACTATCAACTAGCAACTAATTGTGGTATTTCTCTCTATTAATAAAATAATATAATATTAAGCTTATTATTTAATAATAATAATGTAATAATAACAATGTTTTAATAATTATATTGATAATATGAAATTAATTATAATATAATAATATTTTTAATATAATAATAATAATAATAATGTAATAATAACAATGTTTTAATAATTATATTGATAATATGAAATTAATTATAATTTAATAATATTTTTAATATAATAATAATAATAATAATAATAATGTAATAATAACAATGTTTTAATAATTATATTGATAATATGAAATTAATTATAATATAATAATATTTTTAATATAA
>Ga0315908_10003540_pt1 | contig 11322 bp, 9 predicted proteins | sample LakEriMetagenome_12_FD_203520 | JGI IMG/M metagenome (GOLD analysis project Ga0315908, IMG submission 203520) | Freshwater fungal communities from buoy surface, Lake Erie, Ohio, United States - Buoy 4 MA124 | ecosystem: Environmental > Aquatic > Freshwater > Lake > Lake biofilm | place: USA...
CTCCAATTTTACTTGTCGTTGCTTCGTGTTCTATTTTGGCTGTTGTGTTTTTACTTTCTATGTATGGAAAAGTGTGTGCTCCGCAATTATTCCCCATTAATAGCGAGTCGCATTGAGAGAAATTTCTAGCGTTTTCGGCTCCTGGGCCAATTTTTACTAACCCTCTATAACTATTTTGTGATTTTCCTGCTGAAATTCCTTTTGAAATAATTGTCGATTTGGTGTTTTTACCAATATGAATCATTTTCGTCCCTGTATCGGCTTGTTGGAAATTATTGGTTACCGCTATCGAATAAAATTCACCAACAGAATTATCGCCTTTTAGTACCACCGAAGGATATTTCCACGTTACTGCAGAACCAGTTTCAACTTGTGTCCAAGATATTTTTGCGTTTTTCTCACAAATTCCTCTTTTGGTTACAAAATTAAAAACCCCTCCTTTACCTTCTTTATTTCCAGGATACCAGTTTTGAACCGTTGAATATTTTATTTCGGCATCTTCCATTGCAATTAATTCTACAACCGCTGCGTGCAATTGATTTTCATCACGGCTAGGCGCAGTACAACCTTCTAAATAACTCACATAACTCCCTTCGTCGGCAATTAAAAGTGTTCTTTCAAATTGTCCCGTTCCCGCTTGATTAATTCTGAAATAGGTTGAAAGTTCCATTGGGCATTTTACCCCTTTTGGAATATAACAAAACGATCCATCTGAAAATACCGCTGAATTTAATGCGGCATAAAAGTTGTCTTTTTGGGGTACCACTGTACCCAAATATTTTTGAACTAATTCTGGATATTCCCGAATTGCCTCTGAAATACTCATGAAAATAATCCCTTTTTCTGCCAATGTTTTCTTGAATGTTGTCGCCACAGAAACCGAATCAACCACAATATCCATTGCCACATTGTTCATCATCTTTTGCTCATCAATAGAAATTCCTAACTTTTTGTACATTTCTAAAAGTTCTGGATCTACATCGTCTAAGGTTTTGTTGGGATCTACTGATTTGGGAGCAGAATAATAAGAAATGGCTTGGAAATCGGGTTTTGTATAATGAACATTTGCCCATTCTGGTTCTATCATTTCTTGCCAAGCGCGAAAGGCTTCAATACGCCAGTTGGTCATCCATTCAGGCTCTTCTTTCTTAAGCGAAATGGCACGAACAATGTCTTCATTTAAACCAATTGGAAATGTTTCCGATTTTAAATCTGTATAAAATCCGTATTCGTATTCTTTAGTTTCGAGCTCGATTTTTAAATCGTCTTCGGTATATTTACTCATTTAATTTAAAGATTTAAAGTGAAAAAGATTCCCCGCAACCACAAGTTCTACTTGCATTTGGATTATTAAATACAAATCCTTTTCCGTTTAATCCGCCTGAAAATTCTAAAATGGTCCCAGCTAAATACAAGAACGATTTTTTTTCAACGGCAATTCTAACATTATTTACCTCAAATACTTTGTCGGTTTCTCCAATTTCTTTATCAAATTTTAATTCATATGATAATCCTGAACAACCTCCACTTTTAACACCAACACGAACATAATCAACGGCTGCGTCAAAACCGTCGTCTTTCATCATATCGACAATTTTTTTACTAGCTGTATCTGAAACTTGTATCATTTATTGATTTATTTTGAAAATTAAACCCTAGGAAATTTCCTTATTTTGATTTTGTCTAAATAAAGCGCAAAGATATTACATTAAAATGTTTTTCTCCAATTACTTCAATACTTTTTAACGAATTATTTAGTATAAAAATAGATTTTCATCGGAATAAAGCCATTGATATTTCATAAATTGCAACACTAAATAAATTAAAGAACAAAAACCATGAGATTATATCCAATTGAATCAGGAAATTTTAAGTTGGACGGAGGGGCAATGTTTGGAGTAGTGCCAAAAACAATTTGGAATAAAACCAATCCTGCCGATGAAAACAATCTGATTGATATTTCGGCCAGGTGTTTGTTAATTGAAGAGGGCAATCGCCTTATTTTGATTGATACGGGAATGGGGAACAAACAATCGGAGAAATTTTTCAGCTATTATTCCCTTTGGGGAACGCATTCTATCGATAAATCCTTAGCAAAATATGGTTTTCACCGAGAGGATATCACCGATGTTTTTATGACTCACTTACACTTTGATCATTGTGGCGGAAGCGTTAATTGGAATTCTGACAAAACGGGCTATGAAATTGCATTTAAAAACGCAAAATATTGGACTAATGAAAATCATTGGGAATGGGCAACAAAGCCAAATTCTCGAGAAAAAGCTTCTTTTTTACATGAAAATATTATTCCAATTCAAGAAAGCGGTCAGTTGAATTTTATACAAAAATCAAATAGTGATTTTGTTGAAAAATCAGAGCTTGGGTTTGGGATTTTCTTTGTCGATGGCCATACTGAAAAACAAATGATTCCTTATATAAAATACCTTGATAAAACAATAGTGTTTTGTGCTGATTTATTGGCAACAGCCGGACACATTCCAATTCCATATGTAATGGGCTATGACACTAGACCCCTATTAACATTAGACGAAAAGTCAAAATTTATGAATGCTGCCGCGGATAATAATTATTATTTATTTTTAGAACACGATGCCCACAATGAAATTATAACGGTGGAAAAGACAGAAAAAGGGGTTCGGTTGAAAGACGTATTTTCTTGTGATGACCTCTTAAAATAGTGTTAATCAATATCGTAAATTTGAATATCTTAAAGTATTTTTGAATCGAAATTTTAATAAAAACCAACATGAAATTAATTAAATTAACTTATTTATCGCTAATTGCCGCATTCACTTTGTCGCTTTCAGCAAATGCACAATCGACAGAAAAAGTTGCTGTTGCAAAAAAGGGAGGCCTGACTGAAAATGAGCTGAAAAGATGGAGTCATCTAGATTTAGATAAAGACAGTATTCCTGGAATGAGCGTTGATAGAGTTTATTCTGAATTATTAAAAGGTAAAACTTCCACTCCGGTTATTGTAGGAATTGTAGATTCAGGAGTAGATATTGAACACGAAGATTTAAAATCGGTGATATGGACTAACAAAAAAGAAATCCCGGGTAATAAAATTGATGACGATAAAAATGGTTATGTTGATGACATCTATGGATGGAATTTCTTAGGAAATACTACTAAAGAAAATTACGAATACGAAAGAATTATCAATAACAAAAAATTAGTTGATGAAGCTACTTATTTAAAAGCCAAAGCAATTAATGACGGAAAAATTGAAGAAGCCAATCAAACAAAATTTCAAATTGAACTTGCTTTAAATGGAACTAAAAAAGCAGATGAAACTTTAATAAAATTACTAGGGAAACCAACTTACACTGCCGAAGAATTAGATGCTATTGATTCTAAAGATCCTGAGGTAGTGCAAAGTAAAGCCATAATGAAACAAATGCTTGCTTATGGATTGAGCGTTGCCGATTTGAAAAAAGAAATAGAGAAAGAATTGGAATCTTATATTCGAGTTCAAAATGGTGAAAATTTAAAAACCAACTACAGAAAAGTAGTGGGTGATAATCCTGATGATATTAAAGATACCAAATACGGTGACAATAATGTGATGGGACCAGACAAAGAAGAGATTCTTCACGGAACACACGTTGCAGGAATTGTAGCACAAGTCAGAAATAACAAAATTGGTGGTGACGGAATTGCTAATAATGTTCAAATTCTTTCTGTTCGTGCCGTTCCTGACGGAGACGAGTACGATAAAGATATTGCACTAGGAATTCGTTATGCCGTGGATAATGGCGCAAAAGTGATTAATGGAAGTTTCGGAAAAGCGTTTTCTCCACATAAACAATGGGTTTACGATGCTATTAAATATGCTGAATCTAAAGATGTACTTATCGTTCACGCTGCTGGAAATGACGCTAAAGACATCGATAAAGAAGACAACTTTCCAAACGATTCTGACGATAAAGTAAACGAATTTGCTGATAATATGATCACCGTTGGTGCTTTGAATTATGAATATGGAACCAATGTAGTTGCCGATTTTTCTAATTATGGAAAATTAAATGTGGATGTATTCGCACCTGGCGTTAAAATTTATGCTTCAACACCAAATAATACCTACCAATTTTTGCAAGGTACTTCAATGGCAGCGCCAAATGTTGCTGGAGTTGCTGCTTTAATTCGTTCTTATTATCCAACATTAACTGCTAAACAAGTAAAGCATATTTTGATGGATTCTGGAACAGCAATTAAATCCAGTGTAGCTGTTGGTGGTGACCCTGATAAAAGCCGATTATTTTCAGCATTATCACAATCTGGAAAAATGGTCAACGCTTACAATGCGATGGTGATGGCTGAAAAATTAGCTAAAAAACCAGCTCCTGTTAAAATAAAAGGATAAAAAATAATTCAACTTACCTATAAGCTTGCGGAATTTTATATATTTCGGCAAGCTTATTTTTTAATATTAATTTCAGTATTTCCCTATGAAAAAATTGATTTTGCTTTCGCTACTTATGATGAATATTGGAATGGTCGTTTCCCAAAATACCTCCTATTGGCAACAAAAAGCAGACTACAAAATGGAAGTTTCTCTTGATGTAAAAACCTATTTATACAAAGGAAAACAAGAATTAGTTTACTCCAATAATTCCAATGATACCCTGAAAAAAGTATATTATCATTTGTTCAATAATGCTTTTCAGCCCGGAAGTGAAATGGACATAAGATTGCAAAACATCAAAGATCCTGATGCTAGAATGGTAACCAAAGTTAAAGTGGACAACAAAGAGGTAAAAGAAAGTAGAATTAAAAGCTTGAAGCCAAATGAAATTGGGTTTTTACACGTTTCCAACTTCAAACAAGATGGCGTTGCTGCCTCAGCAAAAGAAGTCGAAACTATTCTAGAAGTAACCTTGGCGAAAGCCCTATTACCAGGAGAAAAAACAACCTTTACTTTAGAATTTGAAGGTCAAGTTCCGGTTCAAATTCGTCGTTCCGGGAGAAATAATAAAGAAGGTGTGGAGCTTTCAATGGCGCAGTGGTATCCAAAAATGGCCGAATTTGATTTTGAAGGATGGCATGCAGACCCATACATTGCTAGAGAATTTCATGGAGTTTGGGGAAATTTTGATGTAAAAATCACTATTGATAAGAACTATGTTTTAGGAGGTTCAGGGTATTTACAAAATCCGAACGAAGTGGGTCACGGCTATCAAGATGCGGGAGCAAATGTGGTTTACCCAAAGAAAACGAAATTGCTAACTTGGCATTTTATAGCGCCAAATGTGCACGATTTTACTTGGGCTGCCGATAAAAATTATCTTCATGATATTGCGAAAGTTCCCGATGGAGCGACGTTACATTTCTTATATAAAAACAAACCTAAAATTATTGAAAACTGGAAAAAAGTGCAATCCAAAACAGTTGAATTAATGCAGTTTTATAATGCTACCGTTGGGAAATATCCTTATGACCAATATTCAATAATTCAAGGTGGCGATGGAGGAATGGAATATGCAATGTGTACCTTAATTTTGGGGGAAGGCACGTATGACGGACTTCTTGGCGTTATTGCGCATGAAATGGGACACTCTTGGTTCCAACACATTTTAGCTTCAAATGAAAGTAAACACGGATGGATGGACGAAGGTTTTACCTCGTTTATCGAAGATTTAGGAATGAATGAATTGGCAGATAAGAAATCGGAAAACCCATTTGAAGGAAGCTATAAAAGCTATATAAATATGGCCAATTCTGGAAAGGAACAACCGCAAGGAACTCATGCTGATCGATTTGATGAAAACAGAGTTTATAGCATTACCTCCTACAGTAAAGGCGAAGTTTTCTTGGCACAACTTCAATACCTCATCGGAAAGGAAAACTTATTTAAAACATTGAAACGCTATTATTCCGAATTCAAGTTCAAACATCCGACACCAAATGACATTAAAAGAACAGCGGAACGAGTTTCAGGCGCAGAATTGGATTGGTATTTAACGGATTGGACGTTAACCACGAATACCATTGATTACGGTATAAAATCGGTAATTGATGAAGGTGATGCTTCAATAATTAATTTAGAAAGAATAGGTAGAATGCCAATGCCAATAGATCTTGAGGTAGAATATGTGGGTGGAAATAAAGAAACATTTTATGTGCCATTGCGAATGATGAGTTTTGTGAAAGTCAATCCAAATCCTGCAATTAAAAGAACGATTTTGAACGATTGGGCTTGGGGAAATCCAAATTATCAAATTAAAATTCCAACTAATAAATCCAACATCAAAAAAATCACAATTGATCCAAGCGGTTTTATGGCCGATGTCAAAAAGGACAACAATAGCTATGAATTGAAATAATTATATTTCTATTTGTTAAGCATTTTATATCTTTGATTTCAAATAACGAACATGCAATTACCTTCAAATAAAAAAATTTACTTTGCCTCCGACCAACATTTTGGCGCTCCAACTGCGGAATTGAGTTTTCCTAGAGAACAAAAATTTGTGGCTTGGCTTGACGAAATTAAAGGAGATGCAGAAGCCTTGTTTTTATTAGGCGATTTATTCGATTTTTGGTTTGAATATAAGACGGTTGTGCCAAAAGGATTTGTACGGGTTTTAGGTAAACTGGCCGAAATTCGCGACAGCGGAATTCCAATCTATTTCTTTGTTGGAAACCATGATTTATGGATGAGTGATTACTTTGAAAAAGAACTTAATATCCCTGTTTACCACGATAATAAAGAATTTACTTTCAACAATAAAACTTTCTTAATTGGCCATGGAGACGGAAAAGGTCCAGGCGATAAAGGTTATAAAAGAATGAAACGTGTTTTTACCAATTCCCTTTCAAAAACTTTTTTCCGATGGTTGCATCCTGATATTGGCGTGAAATTAGGTCAATACCTATCTGTAAAAAATAAACTGATTTCTGGTGATGAAGATGTGAAATTTTTGGGTGAAGAAAACGAATGGTTGGTACTTTATTCCAAAAGAAAATTAGAAACAAAACACTACAATTACTTGGTTTTCGGACACCGTCATTTACCGATGAAAATTGCCGTTGGTGAAAACTCCGAATATGTAAATCTGGGAGACTGGATTGGTTATTTTACCTATGGCGTTTTCGATGGAGAAAATTTCGAAATTAAGAAATTTGAAACCAAATAAATCACTGAAAAAAAAGGAACTGCCGTTAGCGACCATCCTACAAAACCACATAGCAATTCAAAGGAGAGTTGGGATAGGGTCCCAAAAAAACTGACCTGAAAAGACGTGATTATTTCCTGAACCGAATAATTGGATTGCGGAATTGAAAAAATAAACTCTCCAATATTGATAAAAGGAATAATCATTAACAATTGAATGGGCCACATAAGGTAACTTATAGCAATCATTATAGGCAAATTCAGTTTTCGTTTTACAGATAGTACGGTTAACAAAATAGTAGTTACCCCAAGAATCGGAACAATTGAAAATAAAGCAGCGACTAGAATACTTTGCATCAATTCAATTGGTATTAAACCTTGTTTAAATAGCGCAACTATCTTTAATTTTAAAGTGCCAATACTCAATTTATTCCTCATTTTCATCGATATCTTTTTGCAAGTCTAATTTTCTAAATGTAGGCGAGGCAAAACCAGTAAAAACGACAATGATTAACGTCATTGTACCACCAAAAACCACCGAGGTAACCGTTCCCATTAGCTTAGCTGTTAATCCGCTTTCAAAAGCACCGAGTTCATTTGAAGAACCCACAAAAATGGAATTCACTGCCGCTACCCTTCCTCGCATGTGATCGGGAGTTTTTAATTGTAAGATCGTTTGTCGGATTACCACAGAAATTCCATCGACGACACCACTTAAAAATAAAGCCATCACCGATAACCAAAAAATAGTGGAAAGTCCGAAAACAATCATGCAAATTCCAAAAACAAAAATGGAAAACAACAACTTCATTCCGGCATTTTTATTCATTAGAACATAAGCCGAAATAAACATGGTAATAAAAGCCCCTAAAGCGGGAGCTGCTCTTAAAACACCAAATCCTTCAGGACCCACTTTCAAAATATCTTGAGCGTAAATGGGTAATAATGCAACGGCTCCTCCAAATAAAACCGCAACCATATCTAAGGATAAAGCGCCTAAAATGGTTTTATTATTGTAAACAAATTTCAATCCTTCTTTAAGACTTTGGATTATCGGTTCGCCAATTTTTGGATTTAAGATTGGCTTTGTACTTATTTGGCTTAAGGCAATTAATGCTAAAATAGAACCCACTAGAACCGATAACATCGACCCTTGAACGCCAAATATGTTTATTGAAAATCCTGCAACTGCTGGCCCTAAAACGGAACTAATTTGCCATACCGAACTGCTCCAAGTAGCAGCATTTGAACGGTCGCGTTTTGGGACAATTAAAGATAATAAAGAGAAAATAGTAGGCCCTAAAAAGGAACGAACAATACCCCCAAGGAAAACTAAAAAGTAAATAGAATATAAAATTGTCTTGGCTGATAAATTACCTCTAAAAGGTTCCCATGTCAATAAAAACAGGCCTAAACTAATAATTAAAAATCCAATTATGCACTTAAATAGCAAACTCTTTTTTTCATTCTGATCGACAAAATGGCCGGCAAACAATGCCATCAAAATAGCCGGAACCACTTCCATTAATCCTACAATTCCAAGTGAAAGGGCGCTTTTAGTCAAGCTGTAAACTTCCCATTCAATTACAATAAACTGCATGGACCAGGAAAAAACCATAATAAAACGAAGCAATAAGAAAATATTAAATTCTCTTATTCTCAAAGCTGCATACGGATCATTTTTTGCCATTTATAATTCGTTATCTTTAATGTCTCTCAATCGTAATTGAATAGAAACGGTTCCATTCCACTCGTTTTCGTCTATGCAATACGCTGCATCGAAAAGCTTTTTATTGGAAACTAAATTTATTTTATTTCCCATCCCAAATCCTATTGCGGCAATTCCCTGAGAGTCATTTTGCTTTACAAATAGTTTCAAATGCGATTGATCGGCGCCCATTAGTTTGGGGAAACCAGTGTCGTAAATATTTTTAGACCTAAAAATGGGCGTCATATTTAAGGGCCCAAAAGGTTCAAATTGATTGATGATTCGGAAAAATTTTGGTGTAATTTGTGGGAATTCAATTTCTAAATCGATCGAAATTTCAGGCAATAATAATTCTGGATCAATGGTTTCTGAAACTACTTTTTCAAAAGCTTGTTTGAAAGCCACGTAGTTTTCTTCTTTTAATGTCAATCCGGCCGCGTACCTATGTCCGCCAAATTGTTCCAAATGTTCCGCACATGCTTCCAAGGCATTGTATACATCAAATCCTTTTACAGAACGTGCCGATGCGGCTAATTTATCTCCGCTTTTGGTGAAAACCAAAGTAGGTCGATAATACGTTTCCATCAATCTGGAAGCCACAATTCCTATAACTCCTTTATGCCAATTTTCTTGATAAACGACGGTGGTAAACCTCTCGGTTTCATTATTTTGTTCTATTTGCGAAAGCGCCTCAATAGTAATTTGTTTGTCTAATTCTTTTCGGTCAGAATTGTTTTTTTCTATTTCTAAAGCAAATTGTTGAGCTTGCTCAAAATCAAATTCTGATAACAATTCCACCGCATGATTTCCATGTTTGATTCTCCCGGCAGCATTAATTCTAGGCGCAATGATAAACACAACATCTGTAATATCAAGCACTTGCTTTTTTATTTGATAGGTAAGCGCTTTAATTCCTGGTCTTGGATCGGAGTTAATTACTTGCAATCCAAAATACGCCAGCACCCGATTTTCACCTGTCATTGGAACGATATCGGCTGCAATTGCAGTGGCAACCAAATCAAGGTATTCCGTTAAATCTTCTATGGTTTGATTTCTATTTTTTCCTAACGCTTGAATCAATTTGAAGCCAATTCCACAGCCACACAATTCATCATAAGGGTAATTACAATCGTCTCTTTTTGGGTCTAAAATCGCTACTGCCTCGGGCAAAAATTCACCTGGCCGGTGGTGATCGCAAATGATAAAATCGATGTTTCGTTCTTTGGCATACGCCACATGATCTATCGATTTAATACCACAATCAAGCGCAATGATTAATGAAAAATCATTATCGTCGGCGTAATCGATTCCTTTGAATGAAATTCCGTAACCTTCGTCATAACGGTCTGGAATATAAGTAGCTACATCGGGATAATACGATTTTAAATAGGAGGACACCAATGAAACTGCGGTGGTTCCATCAACATCATAATCCCCAAAAACGAGAATTTTTTCTTGTTTGGCAATAGCCAATTCAATTCTTGCAACTGCTTTATCCATGTCTTTCATCAGATACGGATCGTGCAAATGGTCTAAACTTGGTCGGAAAAAATCTTTCGCTGCGTCAAAAGTTTCAATACCGCGCTGCACCAATAGTGTGGCCACATAATCTTCAACATTTAGCGCCTTGGCGAGTTCGGTAACTTTTAGGGGATCGGGTTTTGGTTTTATTTTCCAGCGCATAATGTAATTTTGAATGGTTTATAGATTTAAATTATTTCGTTGATTTTCCTGCCACAATAACCACAATTTCCCCTTTTGGCGGTTTGTTTTCAAAATGGATTAACACTTCTCGGACGGTTCCTCGAACATTTTCTTCGTGTAATTTTGACAATTCTCTGGAAACGCAAATTGGTCGATCTTCGCCAAAATAAGTAACAAATTCTGTTAATGTTTTTACTAATTTATGTGGGGAAACGTATAAAATCATGGTGCGCGTTTCTTCGGCCAATGCCAAATATCGCGTTTGTTTTCCTTTTTTGTCGGGCAAAAATCCTTCAAAAACGAATTTATCGTTGGGTAATCCACTGTTGACTAATGCGGGCACAAATGCTGTTGCTCCTGGCAAACATTCCACGGCAATACCGTTTTCAACACAAGCACGCGTTAATAAAAATCCGGGATCTGAAATTGCTGGTGTTCCTGCGTCTGAAATCAATGCCATCATATCGCCCGCTTTCAATCTTGAAATTAAATTCTCAATTGTTTTGTGCTCGTTGTGCATGTGATGGCTGTGCATGTGAGTGCCAATTTCAAAATGTTTCAACAGTTTTCCACTGGTGCGGGTATCTTCAGCCAAAATTAAATCGACTTCTTTCAGCACTCGAATGGCACGAAAAGTCATGTCTTCCAAATTTCCAATCGGCGTGGGAACGATATATAATTTTGACATAAAAATAAATTAAATTCAAACGGTATTGGTAAATCTAAATGGAGAATTAAGCGAATTTCTTCTCTACAATTTCCATAAATCGTT
>Ga0315908_10003541_pt1 | contig 11321 bp, 8 predicted proteins | sample LakEriMetagenome_12_FD_203520 | JGI IMG/M metagenome (GOLD analysis project Ga0315908, IMG submission 203520) | Freshwater fungal communities from buoy surface, Lake Erie, Ohio, United States - Buoy 4 MA124 | ecosystem: Environmental > Aquatic > Freshwater > Lake > Lake biofilm | place: USA...
CCATTGCCGAAATTTCTCAGGACCGTTTTCCCGGACCAGCATAAATTGCATCAGACCCTTATGCCCTTTCTGGGCAAACCCATCGATGTACAAATGGGACTTGCGATAAAAATGCCACCAAGGTGGCGCATCCATGTCGTGGTGCGTCATGGCTGCTGGCAATTTGTCCGGGAGGAAATTCAGGTCTGCATCGCGAAAGTTCATCAACGCGACCCCGAACATCACGGCATTGCTCGTCCCATTGGTAGTCCCTAGGGGCATCACCAACGATCCGACATCCATGTGCGTCAGTGGCTTACCGAGTTGCAGTTTCGCTTTCCGCACCGCCTCCGTGAAAGACTCCAGAGCATACATCGTGTTTGGCGCTCCAGGATAAGTTGCACCATAAAGGGTTCCGCCGTGACAAGCAAAGCAATTCATCACGTACTGCCCTTGGCGTTCGACATATTGCAAAGGCAGTTTCGAATCGTTCGGACGGGGGGCTAGTCCATGGGCCAACCAAGTTCCCGAGCGAGATGTAGGAGGTAATGGCTTGTCGAGAAAGGGCCAAGCGAACCGAGAGGTGTCTAGCTTTTCCAACACAGCTTCATCGAAGTCAGCTGGGAGATAAACATTCTGCGTTAAGTGACCGTATCCCGACTTTGCCGACTTGGACATCCCCTCAAACATCGCCGCATACTGCTTTTGTACGCTGAGTTGAATCTCTTGACGGTGCTCAGTTAGTCTTGCAACCTTGGTCTGCAAATCGGCAGCATCGGCCTTCTCGATTGATCCCTCAGGGGGTGATGCTTCAACAGCGGTGAAGCTTGAGAGCATCGCCAAGGAAATCAGTCCGAAAAAGCGCCCCCCAATTAAGCGATCCCCAGTTAAACGACCCTTGAGCAAGTGAAAAGTCCCTTTTAGCATGCCGAGGTACATCGTTTCGAAACTCCATCCTTCGGATCGGTCCAATCGAACACCAAGTTCTGCGATTCCCGGCATTGGAAGGCAAGGGTCCAAGGATTGGACGTTTGGCGACCATTGGAAATATCATCGAGAAACATCATCGGTAAACATCGTCGGTAGACAACACCGGTAACACCAGTGGTATTGTAGAGTACCGGAAACTCGATGACGAATCTAACTTCCGATCGTTCGGTTCGACTTGGGAAGTTTTCAGAATCCCTTAGAATAACTGTTCACAGATGGGGCTATCAACAGCCCAATTGCAACGGTGTTTAGCGGTTTTTCGAGGGTAACATGCGAGTATTGGTCGTCGGCAACGGTGGACGGGAGCACGCTTTGGCTTGGAAAATCAGCCAAAGTCCGCGGCTCAAGCGACTTTGGATTGCTCCCGGAAATGCCGGCACGGCTCTTGAAGGTGAAAACGTCGATATCGCTTCGGATGACATCGCTGGAATCGTGGCTTTCTGCAAAAAAGAATCGGTCGATCTCGTAGTGGTGGGGCCGGAATTACCCCTTTCCCTCGGGCTCGTTGACGTGCTTGCCAAGGAAAAAATCAAAGCCTTCGGCCCTTCGCGGGCCGCCGCGCAACTCGAAGCCAGCAAAGTCACTTGTAAGCTTCTTTTGCGACAAGCCGACGTGCCGACCGCCGAATATCAATCGTTCCGCGATGCCGACAGCGCGATGCGTTACGTAAAAGCCCGGTATCCTGGCGAACGGGATAAGACACCTTTGGTCGTCAAAGCCGATGGGCTGGCAAGCGGTAAAGGGGTCATCGTCTGCTCCCGTCGCGAGCAAGTCCTCGATGCCATCGACCGGATGGGGCGTAAGAATGAGTTCGGAAAAGCTGGGTTACCGATGGTCATCGAGGAACGACTCGAAGGGCAAGAAGTAAGCGTTTTGGCGATCACAGACGGCAGAACCATCCTTCCATTGCCGGCAGCCCAAGACCATAAAGCCGCTTATGATGGAGATCAGGGACCGAATACCGGAGGCATGGGAGCGTATTCTCCAACGCCTGTCATCGATGAAGAGCTCTTGGCTACGGTCGAGGATAAGATACTTATTCCGTCGATCCACACCATGAAACGCAATCGCAAGCCATTCCGTGGGGTCCTTTATGCCGGCTTGATGCTTACCCCGACCGGCCCAAAGGTTCTCGAATACAACGTCCGATTTGGCGATCCGGAATGCCAGCCCATTCTTATGCGTCTGAAAAGCGACTTGTTGGATATCCTCGAAGCCACGGTCGACGGAAGGCTTGATGAAATCGACACGCCGATTTGGGATCCTCGACCATCGATCTGCGTGGTGATGGCAAGTGCTGGGTATCCGGGCGAGTACACCGTAGGTGAAGAAATCACGGGGCTAGAAGCAGCGGCGAACGTTCCGGACGTCAAGGTTTTCCATGCGGGGACGAGCCGCAAGGACGGGAAAGTAGTAACGACCGGCGGACGGGTGTTGGGCGTCACCGCTCTGGGCGAAAGTTTGGCGAATGCGAAACTCAACGCCTACAAGGGAGTGCAAGCTATTCGCTGGCCTGGGGCTTGGTGCCGTAAAGATATCAGCGACAAAGCCTCAGCGTTCGTCAGGAGCAACTCATAATCACCAGCGGCGAGAAACCAGTGCAGCGATTTTATCGCGTGCCGTGCCGTTAGCCCGCCACGGTTACTTGCAAGAGATACACCAGCATTCCTGCGAAATATCCAAGCAGAGCTAACGGTGTGATCTTGCGGACGTACCACATGAAGTCAATGTGCTCGAGACCCATAGCCGCGACGCCCGCGGCGGAGCCAATGATCAAACAGCTACCTCCGGTCCCTGCGCAATAAGCCAGCATCATCCAAAAAGGATCGTTTGCCGCGAGCTCGTACATCTCGATCCCTGCTGCAACTAAAGGGACATTATCGACGATTGCAGAGACGAGTCCGATCACTGTTGCGACAATCGTGCGAGATGGGATCGTTTGATCAAGCCAAGTCGCAAATCCGTTCAAGATGCCAGTTGCGCCGAGCGAACCGACCGCTAAGAGAATCCCCAAGAAAAAGAGGATGCTTGACATGTCGATTCGCTGTAATACCGACAATACTCCGGTACTCGATCGAGTTTGCTCGTCGAGCGTGTGACTGATCCATTCCGAAGCAAGCCACAGAATACTGAGGGCTAAGAGCATCCCCATGAATGGAGGAAGGTGAGTTGATGCTTTGAAGAAAGGCACACTTAGTAAGCCACCTACACCTAGCATCAAAAACAACCATTGATGCCATGGCTTGAGGTTCTTATCCAAATGCCCTTTGTGCCCCACCGGTGCTACTTCGAGATCCCCTTTTACCCAACGCGTCATGACCAATAAAGGGACTAGCAAGCATGCTACGCTCGCAAGAAATAGACTGCTTGCAGTCTCAACCGTACCGATCTTTCCTTTGACCCATAGCATTGTCGTCGTGACGTCTCCTATGACTGACCATGCTCCTCCAGCATTGGCAGCGATGATCACAAGCCCCACAAAGAGCTTCCTTGTTGGACGATCGTGAACAAGCTTTCTAAGCAATGAGACCATGACGATCGTTGTAGTTAAGTTATCCAGAATCGCAGATAGGAAGAACGTAAGCCAGCCGATCGTCCAAAGTAGCTTGGTCTTACTCTTAGCGCGAATCCGGTCGGTTACCAACGCAAACCCTTCGTGAGCGTCGACTAACTCAACAATTGTCATCGCACCCATCAAGAAAAATAGGATTTGCGAGATCTCAGCAAGCGTATGAAGAAGTTGTCCTTCGATCAGATACTCTCGGTTCAAGTGGCCTTCACTGCTATGCCCAATCTTGCTGGTAAACCAGCTTGGTACTGACCCCTCGGGCATCATCCGGTCGATGTCCAGCATATAGACCGTCCAGCACAGGACTCCGATCAACAGGGCAGTGGCCGCCTTGTTGACTCGTACCTGATGTTCCAACGCGATACCTGCATAACCAAGAATAAAAATAGCAATCAACAAAGCTGTCATCGGTTTAACTTTCAAAAATCGGAGGTGACGTTTCTGCAAGCATTCGCGTATCGGGTGGCTCTGCGAGCGCACGAGTCATCGCAAACAAGACGCTTGCGGTTTCTTCTCGATGAGTAGCTCTATGAAGCACAAATCGCGAATGAAGCACCTAGAAAAGCTCTAGGTGTTCTTAGACAAAAGCCCCTGAAGCTGGGCTTGAACGGAAAAAGTAATGCTAGAACCCGCGCAGGAAGCGATGCATTGCGGGCGTTCTAAGCTACCAACCGCCACCGTTGGAAATGAAAAGCACAAGATAGATCGCATGCTCAGCGGCAATCGAACGAAACCATTTTGAATTGGGACGTCGCGTAAGCATACGAAATGAAAGATTTTCCTTGATGAACTCAGATGCAAGGGAGGGATGAGGACCCTCGGGTCACTTAGTGTACCGAGAAAGCTCTAAGGACGTTAGGCTGTTTCCGAAATAGGGGCTTGCCCAAGAATCGTTTCGTTGCTAAGCTACCCCCCCTTGATTATTCCTTTTCGTGGCTATTTTTCTGAGGAAGTTTTCCGTGGGCGTAAAGAAAACTGGGCGTGGACGACGCAAAATCGGTCGCAAGAAACGACGGATGCGAGCTCGTATTCGCCACCGCAAGAAATAGTGCACGCGTAGCAGTGCATGGAATTCGCAGGCATCTTTTGCAAATCGCGAGTTTCTAAAATTCACTTTTCAAGCTTTACAGCCAAGTCTAGTTCGTAGGCTTGTCAGACGAGCTTGTTTTTCTCCTGGGCGAGTTTCTTTCTCGCCTTTCTCCGGGCGGGCTCTTGAGTAAAGCCGCGAGATTTCGCGCGCCTACGGTACTTGAGCTGAGACAGGTGTTTGAACTTGGCTTGCCTTGGCTCACGCGCACGTGTCCTTGAGAGGTGGCGTTAAAACCCGGGAAACTTTCTGGATTGTAAGTAAATTTACTTGAGTTGTATTTCAGCATCTCTAAAAATAAGCCGCGCGTTCTCGGGGACGCGTTCGGGTTTTGGTTTGGCAGACGCCCGAACGTGCACGCCCACTGCGATGCCGGTCTCGGCGCGTTCCTGGGGCGTTTCTTTTTTCTAGGCATTGCAACGTTCTATTTTACCCAGACGACGAAATCCCTATTTTTGGCCTAAATTTCTTGCGGTTTTGATCAATTCAGAAACTATACTAGCAGACTGTATTGAGGCTCTGTGCCGATGAGGATTGCGGACGATTGAATTCGATTGCTCGCACTCCAGGCATCATTGAACTTGCGTGAAGGGCGATCTCCAGTTGGGTAATCACTCCCGGGGCTGATTGTGCGAATGATGAACTTACTGAACTTTCAGCAAACCATGCGAAATCATTTGGTGAATTACAAAAACCTAGGTCTTGGCATGCAGGTGAAAGCCACGTTGCTTGGCTTGATAGGCCTCCAGTTCATCGGAGTTGCGGCGGTAGCCCAGGGGCCTGCTGCTGACTCGGGTCTTGGTCTAGCCAGTCGCAAGCTGGTAGATGGGGTTCTGACCGTTGTCCCACCCGATCAGAATGCGGCGGATACGGCTTTAGGGCCATTTGACTTGGATTTCGTCGCGAAGCATCCGGAGCTCAATTGGACCGCGCCTGATTTCCCAAACAACCAGCCGAATTTCGCCTCGCCCGCCGAGACGCTTGTAGCACAATCGAAAAACATCACGTTTCGGCACCCAGTCTGGGGGCTTGAGTTTGCTTTCAAGCCGGTCCGGGTGATCGATGTTGATATTCCCAATGCGACTGGATTGATGGAAAAGAAGTCGGTTTGGTATTTGGTATATCGCGTCAGGTACACAGGGAACGACTTGCAACCGGCGATCAGCAATCCATCAGATTCGGAAGCAATTCCATCGGAGCCCAAGCGAGTTCAGTATGACTCGGTCCGATTCATACCACGATTTACATTGGTTTCCAAAGAGCGACGCATCGCCATGGATGCCCAACTCTTAATGCCAGCGGTTCAAGCAATTGCGGCTAAGGAACGAGTCCCCGGTGGACAGCTGCTCGACCACATCGAGATTGCTCGCAGTGAAATCCCTGTAAGCAGCGGCGGGGAAAACGGTGCTCTTTGGGGCGTGGCGACTTGGACCGATATTGATCCAAGGTTGGATTTCTTTGCCATCGACGTACGAGGGCTTACAAACGCCTATCAGATCCAAGTTGACTCAGGAAACGACAAGAAATACCTTCGCCGGACCTTGAGAATTTACTTCTGGCGTCCCGGGGATGCTTTCGACGTGAGCAAAGACCGTGTTTATCTTGGTCCTCCAGCCTTTGAAGATCCGACCAGAGTTCAGTACTATTTGAACCAATTCGGTCTCAAAGAACGACTTGATTATCAGTGGATTTACCGCTAAAATTCCGCTCCCTTCGGCGGGGAACTCCTGCCGAAATCGAGCTTAGACATACCCCTTAATTGCATTTTTCACGGGCAAATCATGGCACACAAAAAAGGACAAGGCTCCACGCGAAACGGTCGCGATTCGAATGCCCAACGTCGAGGCATCAAAAAGTTTGGTGGCGAACACGTAGCTCCAGGTAACATCCTTCTTCGCCAAGTCGGAACGAAGTGGCGTCCTGGTCGCAATGTCGGCATGGGGAATGACTTCACGATCTATTCGCTGATCGAAGGAAACGTATACTTCGATCAAGAAGGTCGCCGAATCAACGTTCAACCGCTAGCTAGCTAACGATTTACTTGTACGCAGGTTGGTTGTGGACTTCCTATAAGAAGCCAACCCAAGCATTACCTGCCGTCCAAGTAGTTTCACTAAAGCCTAAAGCCTAAAGCCTATCGCCTAAAGCCTGGTGTTTAGCACTAAAGCGGCAGAATGTAGATGATGACAGGGGGAGCTTGTGCTCTCCCTTTTTGTTTTTATGTGGACTTATCTCTAGGCGACAAGCTTCGGCGTCCTCGCTGCCTCATGGTGTACCGGTATGTTTGTCGATCGCGTTGAAATCGAAGTCATAGCAGGACGAGGCGGGGACGGCTGTATGGCCTTCCGTAGAGAAAAGCACTATCCGCGAGGCGGACCGAGTGGTGGGGATGGAGGTAACGGCGGCAGCGTCGTTATCCGAGCAAAATCCGGCGTGAACTCGTTGGTATCCTTTGCCCATCAACGCCATTGGCGAGCTGACGATGGTGGCCCTGGGACCGGCTCCGATTGCCACGGCCGAAGCGGTAAAAACCTTGTTCTTGATGTGCCACCCGGAACGGTTCTGATCGATAAAGAAATCGGTTTGGAGATCCGTGACCTTGTGAACGATGGCGATGAAATCGTTGCAGCACGCGGTGGAAAAGGTGGCTGGGGAAACCATCACTTCAAGTCCTCCACGAATCAAGCACCCCGAGAAACCACTTCCGGTGGCTTGGGAGAATCCCGCCGATTAATCCTAGAGCTCAAGTCGATTGCCGACGTGGGGCTTATCGGTTTACCCAACGCAGGTAAGAGCACAATGCTTTCTCGATTGTCCCGCGCTCGACCTGAAATCGCCGATTACCCCTTCACGACGAAATTCCCAAACCTGGGAATGGTGCAAGTCGATCTCGAGCGCAGTTTCGTGCTTGCCGACATTCCAGGGCTCATCGAAGGTGCGGCAGATGGACATGGGCTTGGTCACGATTTTCTTCGACATATTCAACGTGCCGGGCTCCTCGTTCATTTGGTCGAACCATCCCCAATGGATCAATCAGATCCAATCGCGAACTACTGGACTATCCGCAAGGAACTCGAGCAGTACAGTCATGAGCTGGCTCAGCGTCCAGAAATTGTGGTCATCACCAAAGCCGAGTTGCCAGAGGCCGAAGAGATCCATCAAAAGCTTTCTGCCGAATTACAACGCAATGACATCCAGTTGGTTAGCGCTGCGACTGGGCTTGGTATGCGTCAATTCGTTCAGCGAATCGCAGAAAAACTAGCCGAGTACCGTTCCGTTGCATCATGATCCTTGTGGATATCGGTAACAGCGGTTTGCGTGCTGCAAGAGCCGAGCAAATTGGCTTAGGCAAAACCGTCGAGCGATCCGAAATCTTCAAGCTCTCTTGGAGTTCGATCGGAAAAGAGATACTCAAGCATCAGCCGCAACGATCCAGTATTGCGAACCACCGGTGGGTCGACCCGAAGCAACGCGAAGGCTTTCGCTGGCTGGTCGACCAGCTGCATCAACTTGATGCAGACGCATCGCCTACCATCTGGCGAATTGCTAGTGTCAATCGCGTGGCTCTTGAAGCACTTCAGCAAGCGATCGAAGAGGGCAGTCGCGAAGCTATCAACCAACGCGGCGCTATTGTGCAAATCGTCGATTACCGTCACTGCGGCATAAACATCGACGTTGATTTTCCAGACCGAGTCGGTATCGACCGAATTCTCGCTGCCCGTGCCGCACTCGCTTGGAAATCGAAACATGGTTACTCACACAGTCCCATCATCGTCGTGCAAGCAGGAACTGCCCTTACTGTTGATTGGGTAAGTGCCTCTGGTGCTTTTCAAGGTGGAGCCATCCTCCCCGGAGCAGGTCTGGCTCTTCAGTATCTTGCTGCTGGTACCGATCAGCTGCCGTGGCTTCCTACCGAATCGATCGACTCGTTGCCACCGCTGCCTGGAAAAAATACCGAGCAAGCCATTGCAGCAGGTGTTCATGCGTCACTTGTTGGTGGTGCGAAATATCTTATCGAACGCTACCGGACTTCGAATCACGAAAGATCTGATAACCTCATACCGGTTATCATCTCTGGTGGCGATGGAAGACTTGTCCAAGAACACATCTGTGCACCGGTTGCATACGTTGAGAACCTTGTTCTTTTGGGTCTCTCCTTATGCCAAATCCCGTAAAACGACGAAAAAGCGTCGCGTTGCTTATCGAAACCTCCAACGCATACGCCCGAGGGTTGCTTGAAGGTATCGTCAAGTACCATCGCGAACACGACGCTTGGTCAATCTATCTGCCCGAACAGGAACGGGGTGCTCCTCCCCCGGGATGGCTCAAAGAATCCAATATCGACGGAGTCATCGCCAGAATCGAAACCGACGCGATTGCGAAAGCTGTTTCAAGCTTGCAAGTCCCCGTCGTCGATGTCAGTTCTGCGCGTCGTGTACCGAACGTGCCTTGGATCGAAACCGATGACCAAGCTATCGCGAAACTCGCCTTTGATCATCTCTTCGAACGCGGTTTCCGAAGTTTTGCGTTCTGTGGACCCAAAGGGGTTAATTGGTCTCGTTGGAGAGAAGAGCGATTCGTCGATTGCTGCCGATCCGCTGGCGTTGAATGCCAGATCCACCGAACCCCATCACCGCTTCGAAAAAAGTATCAAGTTGGGCATGCCTCCGAGCTCGCGAAGTGGTTGCAAGAGCTGACGAAACCCGTTGGCCTGTTTTGTGCTTATGATATCACCGCTCAAGTCATCCTTGATCATTGCCGAAACCAGTCCATCGCTGTCCCGGAACAAATCGCCGTCATCGGTGTGGATAATGACCCACTCTTGTGCGAACTCTCACGCCCATCGCTCAGTAGCATCGCCCCAGACGCCGTAGGAGCAGGTTACTCCGCGGCACAGTGGCTTGAACAAGCTATGGTGGAACGCAGGCAAACTAATGCGGCAGGTTTTTCTGCCCCGTTTCGATTAATGCCCCCGCTCGGACTTGTCCGAAGACAGTCGACCGATATCAACGCAGTTGATGACCCGAGCGTTGCGAAAGCCTTGGAATTCATCCGGCATCACGCTTGTGATGGTATCGACGTCAATGACGTATTATCCCATGTCGCGCTCTCGCGCCGAATGCTCGAAACTCGGTTCCTTGCTGCGACCGGAAAAACCCCGCATGCAATGATCGCTATGATCCGACTGACCCGAGCTAAAGAACTACTGCTCGAGACCGATCTGTCGGTCGATGCTGTTGCCCACCGCTCCGGATTCCAACATGCTGAATACATGAGCGCCGCTTTTCGGAAAGCCTTCGGTGAACCACCCGGCAGATTCCGCCGACGAAAGACATCCGCTACCACCTCTACGAAACAACCTCCATCCTGAAAACACAACCGTTACGATCGGTATAGATTGAGCCATCCCGTTTTAATTTTCTTATTCCGAATAGTTTGACTCGACTTTGAGGCGCGCACGGCAATTCATCGCGCAAGCTATCCCAGAAGGTTGTCGCTCAAGTCTCAACTCGCCTCTACCATTTCATTCCCGTAAACCATGTCAGTCATCAAACCCCACTATCTGCTTTTTTGCGAAGGTGACGTCGGATCTGGAAACGGGTTTGATTCCGATGAAGCATGTCGTTGGCGATTTATCCTCGAGAATGTCGAAACCGGACAAAAAACCGATGCTTGTGATTACGAGGAAGCCCTCCATCCGGATCGCATTGCGCTCATCGCGGTCATCCGAGGCCTCGAAGCTCTCGATCAACCAAGCAAAGTAACGATGATTACCAATAACCGTTACGTAGCACGTGGGTTACAATATGGTCTGAGTGAATGGCGGGAATCCGATTTCTGCTGGGAGCACTTCGGATCCATCCAGCCCATACGAAATGCCGACCTGTGGCGACGGGTCGATATTGCTTTGAGGTACCACGAAGTCACTTGCAGATGGATGTCCTACGACCCACAACAAGACCGCTACGAAGGTGATCGACGGGAAGTCCCGGTTGATACGTTGCTTCCTGTTCGCCCAAAGAGCGTTCCAATCGCTGGACACACTTCTACATCACTAAGAGAGCCTAACAATTCAAGCCAGCCAAGCCCGTCAAGCCAATCAACGCAGCCAAACCCGTCAATCGCAACGGTTCAATCCCAAAGTTCAAGTCGTTCATGTCCAGTTCCAACCCTGATCCCTACCGCTGCTTGTGAGCATCTGGATGAGACTCCCGAAATTCAAAACCCAGTGAAAGCGTTCTTGACCAAGTGTTGTTCCCCAATCGGTATCAGCTGGAACTTGCTTCTATGCATCGATTCAAAAATCCTTGGCATGCTCAGAAGCTTGTGCTTGATCGATCCGCTTCCGGAAAAATACAAAACCAAAAATCACACAGATCGAATCCAAGAGTACTCCTAACCTCCTATCCCGATTGCACGACGATTGACCGGTCGTCGACTTTCGCCACCAAGCTGCCGGTGCTTTTTGTATAACCGGCCAATGCCTTTACAACCTGGCCAATGCCCTTACAGATTAGTTGAGCCATGACGCACGTCGAAACCAATTCCATTCCACCGCTGCTAACCGACTTCGATCGGTTTCTCTTCGGTAGTGGAAACCACTGGAAGATTTATGACAAATTAGGTGCACACCCTCGTTGCATCGGCAACCAAAGCGGCGTCAATTTCGCTCTCTGGGCACCCAATGCGCAGTCT
>Ga0315908_10003542_pt1 | contig 11320 bp, 10 predicted proteins | sample LakEriMetagenome_12_FD_203520 | JGI IMG/M metagenome (GOLD analysis project Ga0315908, IMG submission 203520) | Freshwater fungal communities from buoy surface, Lake Erie, Ohio, United States - Buoy 4 MA124 | ecosystem: Environmental > Aquatic > Freshwater > Lake > Lake biofilm | place: USA...
AATAGAGATCCAAAAAGAGGGCCGCCTGGGTAGGCAGGTAATCTCGATACTCTCGGTCGATGGAACCGAGTTCCGCGTCGACGGATACGCTAAGAGCAAGCACTTGGCGGCCGAAATAGAGGCCTTTGCCAAGGCAGCAAGCTAGGCGAAGAAAGTTGCAGTAGTTGAAGTATCGGGTTGGGGTAATCGGCGGCGGGCAGTTAGCACGAATGATGACCTTGCCCGCAACCAATCTTGGAATTGACCTAAAGGTCCTTGCCGAAACGGCAAACTCTTCGGCAAATTTGGCAACCACTGTTGTCGGTGATTACACGGATACTAAAACCGTTATGGATTTTGCCAAGAGTGTGGATGTAATTACCTTTGATCACGAGCACGTTCCCCTTCACATTCTCGAAGCAGTAGAAGAAGCCGGCATATCGGTAGAGCCCTCATCAAAAGCCCTGGCTCACGCTCAAAACAAGCTCGTCATGCGAAAAGCTCTGGAGAAAATTGGAGCTCCCAACCCACGCTGGTTGGCAGTTTCGAGCGCTAGTGAACTTGACGCTTTTATTTCCGAGTTTGGACCAGAGGTAGTTGTGAAAACTCCCATCGGTGGTTATGACGGCAAGGGGGTTAGGGTCGTTAGTTCGTCTAGCCAAGTAAGTGATTGGTTTGAGCCAGTTGCACTGTCATCACTTGGCGGACAATTGCTGGCTGAAGAAAAAGTCCCCTTCACACGAGAACTTGCACAGCTGTCTGCAAGAAATCCAAGCGGTGAATTTAGGGCGTGGCCCGTTGTTGAGACCAGGCAGAAAAATGGCGTTTGCTCAGAGGTGTTAGCACCTGCACCAAATCTTTCAACTGAATTGGCAGAAAAAGCAAAACAAATTGCCGCATTGATTTCCTCTTCCCTTGGCGTCACAGGAAATCTTGCGGTCGAGATGTTTGAAACTTCGGATGGGAAACTTCTTGTCAATGAGCTCGCAATGCGCCCGCACAACTCAGGGCATTTCAGCATCGAAGGATCAACTACTTCACAATTCGAGCAGCACCTTCGCGCAGTGCTTGATCTTCCACTTGGAGAAACTACCGTTGCTGAGCCTTCGGTGATGGTAAATCTACTGGGCGTATCCGATCAGGTTGATTTTGTAGAAAACTACCCGGAGCTTATGAAGCAGTTCGCAACTGCCAAGCTCCACACCTACGGAAAGAGCCCTCGAATCGGGCGAAAGCTAGGGCACATCACCGTTGTAGGTGGGACCCAAGAAAGTGCACTCGATACCGCCCTGAAAGCCCGCGCTGCGATTATGGGTGTCCGCTAGAGCCCAATCTTGGCTAAAATTGGGCAAGCGAGCTTGATTCAATTCGACGGGAGTCCCTAATGACCAATCCATTGGTCGGAGTTGTCATGGGCTCAGACTCAGACTGGCCCGTTATGTCAGGCGCCGCTGAGGCTCTAAAGCAATTTGGAATTGAATACGAAGTCGAGGTTCTCTCGGCTCACCGCACTCCAGAAAAAATGATCGAGTGGGGCAAAGCTGCTTCTTCTCGTGGGGTCAAAGTCATCATCGCCGGCGCTGGCGGAGCTGCCCACCTACCGGGCATGCTCGCTTCCGTCACAACCCTGCCAGTGATTGGTGTCCCGGTATCGCTTAGCAAACTCGACGGCATGGACTCACTTCTTTCAATTGTGCAAATGCCAGCCGGTATTCCAGTTGCCACCGTCTCAATTGGCGGAGCAAAGAATGCAGGAATTCTGGCCGCTCGAATCCTTGGAACTAATAATTCGGCTTTGGAAAAAAAGCTAATCGAATACGGCCATTCACTGGCGTCACTAGTTGCCGAAAAGAACGAGCAGCTCAAAGCTGAAATTTCTAGAGGCGGAAAATGAACCTATCTGACTTTGCGAAGTCCAATGGTTTGAAGGAGATTGGCACTCGACCGAGTTTTCTTGAGTACCTAAAGCAAGTGTGGGCGGGAAGAGATTTTGCTTTCACGATGTCGCTCTACGCATCTGAATCAGCTAATGCTAGAACCAGACTCGGTCGCTGGTGGTTAATTCTTACCCCGTCTCTGCAGGCGCTAGCCTACGGCTTGGTGTTTGGTCTGATATTGGGTTCCCTCAGACCAGCAAACTTTATTCCATTTCTTATTACCGGAGTGTTCCTGTTCTCTTTTTTTTCGGGCTCTTTTTCCTCTGGGGCTAAGTCGATAACCTCAAGCTCCGGATTACTAAAGACAGTTAGCTTTCCGCGCATTTTGCTGCCACTATCAGCGGTTCTGCGCGAGTTTATAAACTTCCTACCTCAACTTGCGCTGCTGCCGATTGTGATGCTGTTTTTCGGTCAAGAACTAACCTGGGATTGGTTGTACCTGATACCAATAACACTTCTGATGTTTTTGTTCAGCACAGGGCTTGCAATGATTTCCGCTCGCCTTACTGTCCAACTAAAGGACTTAGGCAAACTAATCCCTTTTATCACTCGTTTCATGTTCTACACCAGCGGAATATTCTTTGAGGTTGAAAGAATTTTTGCTTCTTACCCAGAGGTTCTTGCTGTTGCTCTACTCAACCCCGTATACGGATTTATTAGCTTGGCCAGAGGTGCACTAATAAACGACCTAAGTATGAATACTTCGTTGTGGATAGTTGCCTCAGTTTGGTCAGTGGGAACGTTCTTGTTTGGGGTTTTGTTTTTCTGGAGAGCAGAGGCTCGCTATGGAAGAGACTAACTCGGGCAATAAACCTGTGGTTGTGGTTGACGATGTTCACGTGACGTATGAGGTTTATGGAACTGGTAAGAGGGCACGATCACCGGGAGTAAAGCTAGCCAAGCAAACCCGTATGCGCGAAGTTCGAGCTGTAAAGGGTGTCTCATTCGTTGTTTATGAAGGTGAAACCTTAGGAATAGTTGGATCCAATGGTTCGGGCAAATCATCGCTTATGCGTGCGATTGCCGGATTGTTTCCAGCGACGCAAGGTGCGGTGTTCACACTAGGAAGGGCAACCATGCTTGGTGTTGGGGCGGCTCTGCTTCCAAACTTGAGCGGTGAGAAAAACATAATGCTCGGTGGCCTTGCGATGGGATATGAAAAAAAGGAGCTCGCGGAAGCGACGCCTTCAATCGTTAACTTTTCAGGCCTTAAGGAATTCATCGATTTGCCAATGCGGACCTACTCCCAAGGAATGTCCGCACGGCTGCGTTTTTCAATCGCTGCTTCCAAAAAGCACGACATCTTGATTATCGATGAGGCTCTTGCTGTTGGCGATCGACAGTTCCGCCTCAAGGCCGAGGAGAAAATTCGACAGATGCGTCAGGAAGCCGGGGCTGTTCTGTTAGTTAGTCACAACATGAAATCTATTCAGGATACCTGCAACCGGGTTATCTGGCTTGAAAAAGGTGAGGTAGTCATGGACGGTAAACCCAAAGAGGTCTGTGACGCATTTATTGCATTCATGGAAAAAGGCGAAGACGACTAGATGGGCACTTCTTTCCCGAGTGTGACTGTCATCATGCCGGTTCGAAACGAGCAAGCTCATCTTGTCGGTTCAGTGGAGAGTGTTTTGTCCCAGAACTATCCGGGAAATCTAGAAATTACTCTTGCGATAGGACCATCTGTTGACGAGACAGACATAGTGGCAAAAGAACTTACCTCCAGGCATTCAAACATAAAGATGATTGAGAACCCGAAGGGCCTTACAACCTCCGGGCTTAACCTGGCGATTGCTCTATCTACAAGCGATGTGATTATTCGCGTGGATGCTCACAGTGAGTTGGCCGAAGGCTACATCGCTCGCGGAGTAGAGATTTTGGCAGAGAGTAGATCGGTTCTTGTCGGGGGAGTTATGAGTGCAGTTGGCAAAACCGCACTTCAAAAAGCCGTTGCCTTTGGCTACGGCTCAAGGTTTGGCCTTGGCGGGGGTAGCTATCACGTCGGAGGCAAAGCCGGCGAAGCCGAGTCTGCATACCTTGGCATTTTTGATGCCAAAGCCCTAAAGGCAGTTGGCGGCTACGACGAAAAAATCATTCGCGGTGAGGACTGGGATTTAGCTCAACGACTAAAGGCATTAGGTGGCAAGGTTTGGTTTAGCCCGGAGCTAGTTGTGAAGTATTGGCCGCGTTCGAACATCAAAGCTCTGGCTTGGCAGTTTTACTCAACCGGTATTTGGCGCGGAGATCTAACACGTCGCGCACCAGGCAAAGCCTCAATTAGATACTTCCTTCCGCCGCTGGCTCTATTGATGCTCGTGGGCTTAGGGGTGCTTGCAAGCCTTGGAGTAATTGGTGAGCTGGATTTGATTATTCCAATCGCACTTTATCTTTTGGTTTTGAGCTTTGCTTCTGCAACTGCGAAACAACTTGGAATCCTGGACCGCCTGGCAATCTTTATTGCATTACCGGTTATGCACCTAAGTTGGGCTACCGGATTCTGGATTGGGTTGGCTTTTGGAGCTAGAAAAATAGTTGACGCTGGGGATAAAAAGTGAAGTACTCACCAACAAGAATCCTCGGAGCACTTCGACGAAGAGAGCTGGATTGGTTCCGGGGTTTTGTTTATCGCATCTTTAGTCGGTCAAAACTTTCAAACAGTATTCTCTTCGAGTCCTTTCAAGGAAAAGTAATCGGGGATAACCCTCATGCAATCTTTGTCGAGGTTTTATCTCGAAACCCTAGCTTCGAATTGCTTTTCACTTTGGATTCAAAAACCAAAGCACCCGAGGGAGCTAAGGGGGTTCGGCACGGCTCAATTGCTTGGCTGAAAGCCCTAGCCACCTCGAGGGTGTTGGTAAACAACACAAACTTTCCTGGCTATTTCCGCAAGCGCAGCGGTCAGCGTTACATCCAGACCTGGCACGGTACACCACTTAAACGTCTCGGGCGCGACATCGTGGATGTCGTGCCAACCGGCAGCTATTTGAAGATGATGGACCGAGAGGCTTCTTTCTGGGACTTTCTAATTTCGCCAAACCCGTACTGCACCGAGATTTTAGGAAAGACCTTTGGCTACTCTGGTCAGATCCTGGAAACGGGATATCCAAGAAATGATGTCTTGATCAGCGGTAAGGACAAGCGTGACCTTGTGCGCAGATCTCTCGGGATACTGGATGCTAACCAGCAAGTAGTTCTCTATGCGCCTACTTGGCGAGATTCAAAACGGACTGCGACTGGTAACTGGAAGCCGGTAAATTTCTTATACGGCTCTTTAGGACCAAATGTGACAGTGCTGTTCCGAGGTCACACCAACACACACTCTGCCCATAACGAGGCAGTGGCCAAAGGTGCAGTCGATGTGACCGAATACAAAAATGTTGCGGAGTTGTATTTGGCAGCTGATGTACTGGTGACCGATTACTCATCTTCCATGTTTGATTTTTCCGTGACCGGAAAGCCGATGATTTTTCTGGCCCCGGACTTTGACGACTATGTGGCCAAAAGAGGTTTCTACTTCGACTTTGAACAATTTGCCCCGGGGCCAATTCTGAGAGATTCTTCATTCCTGAGAAAATCCTTAGAGAGTATTGATAGCCAAAAGGATGAGTATGCACAGCGCTATCTGGCTTGGCAGCAGAAATTTAACAAACTAGAGGACGGTTTCGCTTCGAAGCGTGTGGTGGATGAAACACTCACCGCGTTTCACAGCCTCTTTTCAGAACATTAAACCTAGACTTTAGAGTGTCTAGGAGTTGAGCCATGAAGCGGACCCTTTTAATCGCCACAACACTGGTTGCTGTTGCAACCTTGGCTGGTTGCGCCCTGTTTTATCCAAACCTTGGAAGCGATGAGACCCCAAGCGATCCGATGGATCCAAGTCCTACCGCCTCCGAGGCCAGCCCCACCCCGACTTCAACTCAAACCCCAACAGCTGCTCCAAAGGAGCTGGCTAAGCCTCGGGTTTTGTTTTATGAGATCGTCGGCAGCAACCTTCAGATTATCGGTGAGGTCGTGAACTTTGCTGAAGATGGTGGAGAGTGCATCATCACTTTTTACTCCGGCAATACCCCTGTTGTCATGGAGCGAGTTCCAGCTGAGCACAACGTGAGTACCACGCAGTGCTTCCCACTTACTACTGCACTTTCCAGATTGCCTAAGGGCATGGTTGATGTAGTCATCGGCTACGAATCTGAAAAGTACGAAGGGGAGTCTGAAAAGCTTCAGGTGATTATTCCCTAATGTTTAAATCGCTTGGAAAGTTTTGGGCTGCCGTAACGGTTATGACTCTGACCGTTTTCGGTCTAGTTGCCATACCTTCTGATCAAGAGCCGGCTGCCGCTCTTAACGGCTCCATGTTTGATCCGGGTCTTATCATTAGCGACAGCGTCTTTTATGACTTTGGAACAATGTCGGTGGCGGACATTCAGAGATTCCTGGATGGAAGAGTTACCGCTTGTCGCGCAGCTGCCGATCGCCCTGGTTGCCTAAAGGATTATCGAATAAGCACCCCTGGGGCTACCGGATCGCCTGGAAGATGCGAGTCTGTTCCTGCAAAATCCAACATCACTGCAGCAGAGCTGATTTATGACATCGCACGTGCATGTGGGATTAACCCCCGAGTTATTTTGGTCAAACTACAAAAAGAGCAAGGTCTAATCACCTCAACTGACCCCAGCCCAAGAGCATATGACTTTGCATTAGGAATGGATTGCCCCGATAGTCCAAGTGGCTGTAGCGCGGCCTCAGCAGGATTCTTCTGGCAGCTTTATAAAGGTGTAGGTCAGCTGAACTGGTACAGCAACCCAGCCGGTTCCTTTACATGGCTAAGGCCAGGCTCTGTCATTTCGAGGGAGTACTATCCAAACCGCCCAAGCTGTGGATCTCAGTCCTTTACTCTGCGAAACAAGGCAACAGCAGCCCTTTACTACTACACCCCCTACGTTCCCAATCAGGCAGCCCTGACTAACCTCTACTCAACCGGGGATAGCTGCAGCTCTTATGGCAATAGAAACTTCTGGAGATACTTCTCGGACTGGTTCGGATCCCCAATTGGTGGAGGCTTCCTGCTGAAGGCGGCTAAGGGCGAAACCTTCCTGATTATCGACGAGGTCAAGTACCGAGTGCCTGACTCGTTCCTGCTTTCCTCGCTAGCACCGCTTGGCCCAATTGGTGAAATTTCCAAAGACTACCTCGATAGCTTTGTCACCATGGGGGATATGACCCCGTTGATTAAAAACGCAACCGCAGATCGTTATTGGTTTGTCGATAACAGTAAGCGCATGAGTTTTACAACTTGTGAGCAAGTCGCGGCATTCGGCTTGAATTGCGGCTCTGCTGTGACTGTGACCAGCACCCAGTTCACCGCACTTGCTAGCGGTGGTGAAGTGACAAACGTGGTGGTTGGAGCAAACAACGAACGATACCTGGTTCAAGCCGGTCAGCTTCGAGAAATTCTAAACGATGCCTCCGCTGCAGAAGCGAGCGTGCCACTTACTGCCTCATCGCCAATAAGGCGGGAAGCTCTGAACTACCTTCCAATCGGTTTGCCAATTGCCAGCAACGGTTCCCTAGTTGGCAATCGTGAAACTGGCGCACTTGGAGTTGTTGCCGACGGCAGTTTCTTCGGAATTGATCCTGCAACTGCCACCGATGTTAACTTTGGAGTTTGGTTCCAAGGAGCGGGCTCAACCCTGAGCCCTCAAAGTATTCAAGCCCTAACCGTTGGGCCAGTGATTCAATCAATCGTTGCCAATGCTTCCGGTGAGCAGTACCTATTGACTCCTTCTGGAAAGCGATTGATTCAAGACACCGAGAACTGGATTGATGAACCAACAGTGCTGCCTGCATCAGTTCTGGATCTGATCCCTACCGTCGCCGAAGAACTTGTGACTCCTGCGGTGGTTCGTTCAACCACCAGCGCAACTTTGTTTCTGGTAAACGAAGGCGAGCTTCGCCCAATTCAAACAGCTGACCGAAAGGCAGTTAGAGCAAGTCTTGAAGAAGACACCGTGCACCGAATCTCTCCTTCGGCGCTAAGTCAAATGCGCAAGGGTAGTCAGGTGATTCCTCCAGGAGCATTGGTTTCGGTTGGAAGCACAAACTTCCTAGTTGATGGCCTTAGCCGGCTCTATAAGATTCCAAGCACCGAGCAGGCTCGAGCCCTTGGGTTGGGATCAGCTCGAACCGTCAAGAAATCTGCTGTTTCTTCTTATGAGCGAGCAGGAAACCTGTCGGGCATAAAGGTCACTTGCAGTGCGCAACCGCATCTAGTTGTTGCTGGGAAACTAATTCGGGTAAGTTCTGAAACTTTCACGCATTACCCAACTACGGCTCAGGAACTTGATCCCGGTACCTGCGCCGCGCTTTCGATCTCCGATGCGGCTGGTTCAAGATTTATTAGAACTTCATCAGGCCAATACTTCCTAGTCGAAGCTGGTGAGAAAAGACCGATCGCGAGTAAGGCTCGCTACGTTGCCCTGAAGGGCTCTGGTCCAAGCGCGATTCCAGTGGATTCAGTTTTCGCAAACCGGGTTCCTACCGGAGCTAAGGTAAGCGCTGGAACAGCTGTTGTAAGCGACAGCGTGGCTGCCGCGCCTTCGCCAACGTCTGCCCCGGTACTAGTGAAGCCAACGCCGACGCCAACTATTACTCCAACACCAACTCCGACCCCAAGTGCTTCGGCTACTCCAAAGCCAACGGCGACACCAAAGCCCACAGCATCTCCGACCCCTTCTCCATCCGCGGCAAAGACCTATACGGTCAAATCCGGCGATACTCTGACCGGAATCGCCTCACGCTTTGGAACGACCTCAAAGATTCTTATGGATTTGAACTCAATTACTAACGCAAACCTGATCAAAATCGGTCAAATCCTCAAACTTCCCTAAACTTGGGTCTATGTCTAAACAGGTAATCATCCTGGCTGCCGGGATGGGAACACGGCTTGCCCGTCCGCTTCCAAAGCCCCTCGCGGAATTGCGTGATGGCCGCTCAATCATGAAGCAGCAGATGGATAACTTGAGCCAGGCTTTTGGGGATAACTTTCGGGCGATGATCGTGGTCGGTTTCAAACTCGAAGCCATCATCGAGAGATTTCCTGAAGCAACCTTTGTTTACAACGAGCTCTACGACCAAACCAACACCTCCAAATCACTGCTGAAGGCTCTTCGGGCATCCAATAATGGTGGAGCACTATGGCTCAATGGAGATGTGGTTTTTGATCCAGAGGTCCTAAATCGCGTGCTACCTCTTATTGAGTCAGAGAAGTCTTTTGTTGTTGTCAACACCGCCAAGGTCAGCGACGAAGAGGTTAAATACACCCTCTCGGCCGATGGCTTCATAGCCGAGCTTTCCAAGCAGGTTGTCAATGGACTAGGTGAAGCAGTTGGTATCAACTTCGTATCCGCCAGCGACAAGCAAGCCCTAATCAAGCGCCTGGCGGAAGTCGATGACCAGGACTACTTTGAGCGTGGGATTGAAGTCGGCATCGCAACCGATGGCCTTAGATTCCAAGCCGTTGATATCAGTGATTTGTATGCTGTCGAGGTGGATTTTGCCGAGGACCTCGAACGAGCCAACGAGCACTTCAAGAGCTAGGAAAAATCTAGCTTGTTAGTTCGAATCAGCGGTGAAGTAAAAAACTATCCCTGGGGCTCGAAACATCTGATTCAAGACCACCTAGGTCTTGGACCAACCAACCAGACTGTAGCTGAAATCTGGTTTGGATCTCACGCCGGTGGCCAGTCAAAACTTCTTTCCTCAGGCAAGACTTTATCGGAGGCAATTGGATCAAAGCTTTCGTTTCTGGTGAAGTTTTTAGCCGCCGATTCTCCGCTTTCAATTCAGGTGCATCCAAATGCCAGTCAGGCCAAAGCAGGCTTTGCGAAAGAAAATGCTGCCGGATTAGATCTAGCCGATCCAAAGCGAAACTATAAAGATGCTTCCCATAAGCCCGAGATCTTGATTGCCCTGAGCCCCTTTGAAGCTTTGTGTGGGTTTAGACCCCGAGCCGAAGTTCTAGAAATCTTTCTAGCCTTTTCTGAATCTGAAGCCCGCTTCGGCGAGCTTGCAGCTCTTGTTGCAACAGAGGCAAGCATCGAGGAGATCTTTAGCCAGCTACTGGAGGAAGGTGATCTTGCCGGGCGCTTTCATAACTCGGTGGCCGGACTTGATGCTGATTCGATATCAGAGCGGGCAAGGCTCTTAGTGGTTGGAATACTAGATAAGTACCCGGGCGATACCGGAGCCTTAGTTTCGCTTTTACTAAATCACGTGAGATTAGTGCCAGGTGAAGCAATCTATCTGCCAGCTGGAAACCTGCACGCTTATCTGTCAGGCCTCGGTTTTGAAGTCATGGCTGCCAGCGACAACGTGATTCGAGGCGGCCTTACTTCAAAGCACATCGACAAAGCAGAGCTGATGCAGATTGCAGATTTTTCTGAACTTGCAAAGCCGGTAGTTTCGACCAAGAAGCTGGCCGAAGGCTTAGTTGAGTATTCGGTCACAGCCTCCGAGTTTCGGGTGTACCGGGCCCAAATCACTGGCTCCAACCTGCTTGCAGACATAGATCTTCCAGCAGCAGCAGTGATTGTTTGCATCAGCGGAGAGGTAGCTGTTGGCACCAGCTTGGATCAGCGCGAAGTTTTGAAAAAGGGTGAAGTTGTCTTTGTCAGCGAAGCTAAGAAATTTAGCCTTAGTGGCAGCGGAGATGTTTTTGTGGTTCTGGGCTCATAGAGGAACCTCACTAGTTCACCTTGGCCCGCCCGCCGAGGTTTTTTAAGAATATTCTTCGAGTTTTTTCAACTAATTCCCCAACTTGTTTTAGGGCTGCCAGCTGCAATTTGGCGGTGACTTTATGCTCCTGAATCAACTGCTCCAAAGGCGCTTCGGCACTTGCGTATGAGACCCATAAATTGGTGGTCGGAAGGCCCAAAACCCTTGAATCTAAGCCTGTTTAGAGGTTATCGACCACGACGACGGGGGTACCAGCTTGGCTCAGAATACGGGCCACATGGGACCCGATATACCCAGCTCCACCGGTCACCAATACGCTCATACCTCCAAGGATACTGTCGTCTTCAGTGGGAATCGGATGCCACAGATTGGGCATTAGAACTTGACAACACGTGAAAAACAACGATGTAATTACACCAGTGAAAGTTTTACCTTGAATCTTTTCGAGGGAAGTGGCAACTTAGTGAACGGAATTGCAGGACATGGAAAATCGCGGACAGGTTCCAGATAACTGGTTTATCGACCCGATTCTTTTAGGTGTCGCGGGTGCCTACTCAGACTTTGAAGAAGATCCACTTTCCTGGCAGGCAGATGCCCTTTGTGCCCAGACTGACCCAGAAGCTTTCTTTCCAGAAAAAGGTGGCTCGACAAGAGACGCCAAGAGAATTTGC
>Ga0315908_10003543_pt1 | contig 11319 bp, 5 predicted proteins | sample LakEriMetagenome_12_FD_203520 | JGI IMG/M metagenome (GOLD analysis project Ga0315908, IMG submission 203520) | Freshwater fungal communities from buoy surface, Lake Erie, Ohio, United States - Buoy 4 MA124 | ecosystem: Environmental > Aquatic > Freshwater > Lake > Lake biofilm | place: USA...
AAATCAGATAAAATTGATTGAATATTTGTCTATAAATAATAAAATATTAGTTTATAAAAATAAGCCATTTTAAAGTATTAATAATCAAAAGTATAAATTATCATATCTTTTCCTGTTTTATAAAGATTATAATATGTCCTAGATAAAAAATTAATAAGTTAAAAATTAAATTAATATTTAAATATAATCTTGCTTGAAACTAATTGAATAAAAATTTATCATAAATTAATATAAATTATATTTATTAAATGAGAGGTTAGTTTTTGTAATATTATCCAATAAATACTATTAATGACTTAAAATAATTTTTTAATATTTCCCAATAGTAAATTTTTTTATTATAATCACTATATATAAAACCGCATTTCAATTTAAAATTATGATTATCATGTAAATGTTAATTTTATTTTAAATAGTAATAAAATCCTAAAGGAATAATTAATTAAAACATAATTAAAAATGGTAAATATAATAATAGTATATATTTAATGTGTTAATCTGAGTAACAAATATAGTTAAAATCTGTTTAAATTTAATGAATATGTTCGATTTCAATACAGGAAATAGAACTTATGATACAATTATTATATTCATATCTTAGTAAATATAAATAAAAGATAAAATTTTAAAATAATATGAAAAATAAAATTTAAAAATTTTATATTTTTAGAAAAAAAATAAATAATAATACCAATAATAATGTAAAAATAAAATTTGGAATTTGATTGCTTTTAAAAATTATCTTTTAATTATTTTTTTATAATTTAATTCTATTTAAAATAATAAATATTTTCTATAATTATTTGATCATTTGAAAAACATTTCAAATTAATAAATAATAAAATTTCAGATTAGTAATTCACATTTTATAATGATAAATTTTAAAGTTATAATGCCTATATAATAAATAGATTAGTATAATTTATCAATGTATAAAATGAGTGTTCTTCTATTTAAATCTATACTATTTCTACTTAAATCTCAATTGATTCTAAATTTCATCACTATTAATTTAATCTAAACTATTCTAACAATCTAGAGTGCAAGTAGTAAGATCACTGAGATTATTAAAACTAAATTAAGCTTGACAGCATTCACTACAAAAGTATTATTTAGTGACACACTTGTTCAATCTCTAAATTATCACTTCATTATTGTTATTTTGATCATCATTCAGTATTTCTTGGCATCCTTTCTGAATAAATTCTTCTGTTTTCTTCTCTCCTAATTTCATTACACATTTTTCTTTATCTCCTTTATTAATTATATTTTATTTATCATCATTTTTTTATTCTTAATTTTATAATAATTCTTTTAACTTATCTATTCTTTGTTTATAAGCATCTCGCATTTATATTTTTGCTTATGTTACTTCTTTTTTTATTTTTATTATCTATTCATCTTTTAATAATGATGCCACCTAATTTATAAAATTAAATTATTATTATTATTGTATTATTATAATAGGATTATATTTATAATATTATATTATAATTATATTATTATAATTATAATATATTATTATTATAATATATTATTATATTAAAATATTTTTAACTTCTTAATTTTCTTCTTCTTATCTTATTTAAAGTGCTTTTTCCAAAATATATTACTACTCATTCTTGTTATAATTTTGATTCGTTGAATTAACTATTTTTTCCACATTATTATAAACTTCAATTTAACTTTTATCTTATTCTTATCCAATACTTTAATTTAATTCATTTAATTCACTTGTTAATCTTTACAATTCTTCTTTATTTAATTATTCACTATTTTATTCGTTAGTTTCTTATTATTTTAATTTTTATTTTTATTTTATTTAACAATTTAATTTTTATGTTTTTGTTTTAGATTTACTTAATAATTGTTAATACACTTTATCTTAAACCTAAGTTTTTAATTTTATTTGATTTTTATTTTATAAGAAATTCATTGCTTTTTATTATTTTTGTTATGATTTCAAAGCCTCAAGACTCTTAAATTTTTTGGATTTACAATTAATTTTAAAACAAATTATAAAAAAAACTGAAAATACTATTATATAATTCTTCATATTAATATAAATTATTATATATGTTTTTCAAATTACTTTTTATATATCTTAATATTTTCTTTACTTTTCATATTGCTTCTCTATCTATTAATAGTATTATATTATAAATAACCTCTTTTTTTATTAATTTATTTGTTATTTATTGTTTTAATAGAGACTTTTTATATTCTATCAATTTTAACTCTTAATTTTTCAAATTTTTTTGTTCTATTTATATTAATCTTTATATTTCATCTATATTTTAAACTTTTTTATCGTCTTTTTATTAAATCTCATCTAATTTTTTCTTATCATTTTCAATTTTGAATTAAAAATTTATATCTTATTTTAAAAATGAAATATTTTTATTGTCTATTAAAATTTCTTATTTTTAATTTTGTTGATTTTAATATTCTAAATATAATTATAATTAAATTTTTCTATATTAAAAAAGTTTATAATTTGATTTTTATTTGATAAATTTAATATTTTAAAATGAGTAATATTTTAAATAAATTTACAGTAGAATTTAAACCACTTGTTATCTAGATATTTTAACTTTAGTCTTTCTGTTAATTACAATTCAATATCTTATAATTTTTATTAGTCTAAAAATAAAAAGAATATTTTAACTTAGAATTTTTTATTTTTTTGAACAACAAGCCATTTGAAATTATATAAACTTATATATAAATTTAAATTAAAATATAATGAAATACATAGAAGTATTAAAAAACTTAATAAAAAATCCAGCTTTGTTAAAACCTTAATAGAATAAAAAAAATATACTAGAAATAGATTATGATAAATTAAAATAAGAAGGAATTAAATATTTAGTATTTGATAAAGATAATACTCTTACTTAAACTTATAAACAGTAATTTTATAATAATGATATTAAAATGAAAATAGAAAAAATAATTTAAAACAGTGATTTTATATTTGTTGGATTATTATCTAATTCTGTAGGAAAAATTAATAAAATATCTGAAATAGATGATATTTTGTATTTCTAAAAAACAATAGAAATAATAAAATATAAAAAGAAAAAGCCATTTAATTATAAAGAAGTAGAATAATATTTGAGAGAAAAAAGCTAAGCAAAAGAAATAAAAAGCAAAGAAATAGCATTTATAGGAGATAGATTATTGACAGATATATACATGGCAAATATAAATAATTGCATTTCAATTTATGTGTAACCATTAGACAGTACAGATGAAAAAATAAATGTAAAAATAATGAGAAAATTAGAAAATATGATGTTAAGATTAATATGATGATTTATATATAATATGTAATTGGATTATATCGAATAAGTGTTAGACCCACTCTCAAAAATAAACAGCATACTTTTTCTTCCTGATAATACTATGTTAATCAACCGACCTTTAAAAAACATAATCTTATTACCAGGTTCCTTCAACCCTTTGCACAAAGGCCACCTGAACTTAACCCAAGCCTGTCAATAATAACTCAAAAATAATTAATACCAAATAATATTCGAGATAGGTATTAGCAATCCAGACAAAAACAAACTAAATAAAACCGAATTATTAAAAAGAATTTAGCAATTCTAATAATTAGGATTGCACATCAGAGTATCTAAAAAATAAATGTTTTTTGATATAAACATGGATTATGAGGAAAGTGTATTCTGTGTGGGATATGATACGATGCTAAGAGTGATGATGGAAAAATATTATTTGAAAGGCTATTAGGATATTGAGATAGGATTGGGGCAAGTACAAAGAAGGGGCAATAAGTTTATTATAGCTGGAAGGTATGATTTGGACAATGGGAAATTTCAATAATGGAAGGATTATATTTAGTATAATAAGGAAGAAAAAGTTGGAAGAATTTGTTTATAATATTAAGGAATTTTTCTGGAGTTGGAAGGGTTTAGGGAGGATATTTCATCAACTTAAATAAGGCAATAACTATAGTAACAATAATAATAATAATAATAATAGCAATAATAATAATAATAATGATAATAATTATTAATTTTATCAATATCATTGCTTAATATGTGAAAAACAAAAGTCTTGATTATTTTTCTCAAGCTAATTGAGTGTACTTCTCCTATATAGCTTATTCTTATCATATTTAGCATCATTTAATTCATCTTTTTCCATCTACTCTTTCTGCTTATAAAAGTCCTTAGCTATTAAATACTCATGTTCACTATTATACTTTTCATAAAAGTGTTTTACTTCTTTCTAAATTTTGTTCTCACCCTCCACTACTAATTCCGGATTGAATGTTTACAAATTTATTTCCTTCAGCTTTTTCTTGAAGGCTTCTTAACTATATATTGATTTATATGGCACAAACTATTTTTATTGTTATTATTACTATTATTATTATTCTTCTTCTTTCTTTATTTCTTTTTATTACCAGTCTTTGTCAAATGCACTTTTTTTTAGGTCCTTTAGTTATTGGTTATAAAGTTTATCTTATTCTTAATAATGAATACCTTTTTTGAATTTTATGTCATTTCTTAATGATTTAATCCATAAATTATTGCCGTGTTTTTCCAATGGATCTTTCATGTAATCTATTTGGAATAGGAAATCTTTCTTTTTTACATAATTTTATTGATCCATTTCCATTCCGCTTTATGGTCTTTTTAAATTTTATTTAATTAAATTATTCTATCTTTCCCATTGGTTTTTATTTTTTTAATAATTATTTTAAATCCTTTATTCTTAAGTTAGAACTAACTTTTCAAATTGGTAGGGCATATTCAAAAACTAATTTTAAGTATAAAGACTTCCTGAATTTATTTTTGCCTACCTTTTAGTTATTATTTTGTCTAACAGTTCTCCTTTTATTGTGTGATATTTTTCTTATTCCAATAATAGTTTTTAATTAATTTTTTAGTTATGACACTTATTTTTTTTATATATTCAATTTACATTCTGCTCCTTTTCAATCATTATTGGAGGTTTATAATTTTCAAATAATTAAACATCTCCCACAAATGAATATTTTTTTATTTAACCATTTTAATCATATTATGGACCTACGTTTTTCTATTATTATAAATATTCTAATTCTTATACATCATATTCTGCAAATATATTTTATTATTTCTATTTCTTATCATCATTTATTTTTTTTCTATCATTTAAATTGTTTAAATTTTTTTCAATATCTTAAGAATTTAGTAAACTTAAATTATTTTAAAATTATAATTTCTTATATTTGATTTAGTCAGTGTTTTAATCATTTTCTTAAACTAGTTAAGAATATTTTAAAACATTTTTCACAGGTACTCTTATAAATTTTTAGTTCGATTTACTCATTGAATATAATATAAATATAATAAAATTACTAAATTATATAAATATATAATAATTAAAATAAATATAATATTATAATATTAATATCATAACGATAATATATTAGTATTAAGTCTACTTTCAATAAGCCTGCACCAGAAATAGGCTCCATAATAAATCATATCATCATTAAAATCAAAAGAAGAAGTATGTAAAGTAAATGGCTTTTAATTATACTTATTAGTACCTAAAACAAAAAAAGAACCAGGTTTATTCTACAAAAAATAACTAAAATCCTCACTAGCAGTTAACGGCAAATCCTATTAACTAAAATATCCATCGCCCAACCACTTCTCAGCCACTTCCCTTACATACTAACTCTACTCTCTATGATTAATTATGGGAGGATATAAATGTTATATTTCCAAATCAGCATCACATCCCATCGCACTAGAATAATGATGCACAATTTACTTTATTTTATTTATTACGATCTCCAAAGTCGCTTAATCATATGATCTTATTGTCCCTTATAGACTACATTAATCCGAAAATACATTATAAGTTTCCCCAGATTATATTTGGCAAATTGTAAATACTATATTTTGTTTAGAGTCTATAAAACGGGATTTTATTGTGTTGAACCCTGATAGAATCTAGGTTGCACAGTTTATAGAGTCTGTTAGTAGGTGGGGTACGCTACCATGACCACCTATCCCTTTTATTTGCAGCCGAACTATTGTCGATTAAGCGAAAAACTCTCCTATATTTATAATTCATTTTTATATTATATCATCATAATATTATCATATTATATTTTATTAATATTATAATATAGTAATATACTAATAATATTATAATGTAGAAATAATATATGCATAACAAGTAAATATTAATATATATAAAATATTAATATACCATCCTTGACCCTTATTTAGCCTTCTTTAAAATTTGGTATATTATGCATACCATAAACTTCATCAACTCCTTCTAAACATCCCTCCTTAATCATAATTTCAGCTCCTCCAGGTCCTTCCTCAGCAGGTTAAAACAATACCCTAACTTTTCTATCTTTTCCCAAACTCTTTATTTTCTTCATTAATACTTAAATACATCCTAATACCATAGCAATATGTCCATCGTGTCCACAACTATGAGCTACATTATTCTTTCTAGATTTGTGCTCTATTGCCGTTGTTTCTTAGATTGGTAAAGCATCGATATCTGCTCTTAAACATATTACTTTTATATCTGATTTTTAATCATTTTCTATCTCTTTTTAACCTTCAATGTCTACTATTAGGCCTGTTTTTGCACATATTTTTATGTTTTTTTCACCTATTCCCATTTATATTAATACTTCTTTTAGTAGTTTTTAGGTTTCGATTTCATTAAAACCTGTTTCTGGATTCATGTGGATTTATTGTCTTATTTATTTTAATTATTCAAAATCTAAACCATTTTGTGCCATTATATTACTTATATTTTTTAAATGTTTTTCATGCTTTTCTATTTCTTCTTTATTAATAATATTATTATTTTCCATATTCTTATTATTTATATTTTATAAAATATTTTAATAATTAAATAAATCAAATATTATCTTGCATATTTAACTCTACTCTCAAACTTTCTTCATGTTCAACTTTTTTATTATTTTTATTAATCAAAATGTAATATCTATCCTTGACAAAAAGCATTAAAAATATTGAAATTAATGTTAGAAAAGCTGATATTATAAAACATTTAAAATATTAGATTTGATAAGAAATTAAGAAAAACGGAACTAAATTTGAAAAACCAAACGATATAAAAACAAAGCTATAAATTTAAGTTCCAACTCTAAAAATTATTATTATAATAACATTAATGTAAATGAAAATAATAATAATGAAAATAATATTAATAATAATACTTTTATCCAAATAACCTAGTAACAAACGCTGGAAAACAAGAGAAAAATCCCCCCATACAAGCTAAACTCAAAGCAACATAGAGCCCATACAAAAACCTACTAAAAGTAATAAAATAGAAACTAGAACTAACAATTAATTAAATACTAATAATAATAAAAAAAACCCTCTTAAATCCAATTTTTTCCATAGTAAATGCCCACACACTCCTCATACTTCCATTGGCAACACTACCCACTGCCCCCACAATAGTCAAATACTAATCATCACTCAAATTCTTCACCGTCAATCCAAAGTTCTTATACTAATTCACTATAAACATCCCATTAAACATTATCGATATCCCAATCAAGAATAGCAATACAAATTAAAATGAAAACAGTCCTTAATAAAGGCTATCTATTTCTTGATATTCTGGTCTTTATTCCTCTTTATTTATCAATGGCTGCTGTTTTACTGGTTTTTCTTGTCTTTTGTCAAATTTGTGGGGTTCTATATCGTATGAAACTGAAGATAGTAGTCTTCCACTTTTATCTTATTATTGGCTGATTATTAATATTTGTTATTTGTTTTCGCTTTCTATCTTGAAACTTTCATCATTTTCTTTTAATATTTAGTTATCTTTTTATTATTATTTCATTTCTTTGTATTTTTTATAATTTTTAAGGTCTTTGCTTTCTGGTTCTTTTACCATATTCATTCCAACTAAAAGAAGCAAAAAGTAACATCCAAATATTATTCTAAACATAAAAGGAACTCTATTCGCTATTTAAGTATTGAAATATTTTTAATCATTATATAAAATATCTGGTTTTAAGTTTTAATGATTCACTAATTATTAAGACAATAAAGTGAAAAAGAAAGAACCAAATCCATAACCAGCTATTATTACTCCAGTTACATAACCTTTTAGAATTATTAATTAATCATTTATTTTTAAATAATATTATAAATTGTTACATTATTATTATTTTTTATAAAGACTAAATTATATTATTTTTATTTAATATTAAATATTATATTGTTTATAAAATATTACCCTTTTTGATAGGGTACTTAAATGCAGTATTAATTGGAACTAAATACATGATTCCGCTACTAATTCCAAATCCAATCAAATAAACGAAAACAAAAAGCAGATAATTCTTAATAAAAGAAAGTAAAAGAATAGAGGCAAGCAAAGGAACTATACAGATAGATAAAATTCTTTAGGCTTTGTATTTCTGATTAATTCTTATTCCAATAAAACTAGCCAGATTAATCAGTACAATCATAAAAGGAAAAATATTAGACACATTTTCTAATGATGCTTATTAGTCAAATTAAATCAAATAAGAAGAAATATAAACTGAAATTCCTCCCCATAAATAAACTGTTCCGAATACTAAATGCATAATTGTCCCTCCTATTATAGTCATCCAGCCTTTTCTTTTTAATTGTTTAGCTTATTTCTTTAAATGCTCTTCTTTTTGCATTTTGATTCTAGATTTTATTACTTTTTTATTATTCTATTTTTTATTTATACCTTATTTTACTGATCATAAATTAAATTTATATTATTCTATTAAAATATATAATAAAATAATATTTATTTCTTTTATATTAATAAAATTTCTTATATTTATAATTATAATAATTAGTTTCTTAAATAAATGTATTTTATTAATTTAATAATAAATAAAAAATAAATAGAATTTATTTTTTTAATAAATAATTCTTTAATAATATATAATGTAAAGAAATAGTTCAATAAATAATTAACAATAAAACAGCATTTTATAGAATCTAAGTTAATAATAAAATGAAAAATAAGAATAATAAATAAAAAATGATGTAGAACGAGCGAAAATATTATAGTAAATTCATGAAAATAATTAATTAATGACTGAAATATTAATAAATTAATCATAACATAATTATAATTAATCTTAAAGGTATAATTATTAAAAATATTTAAAGAAATCTTGAAAAAATGTATTAAAATTTATAATTTTTAATTGAACATGCAGATAAATAATAATTAACTTTCTCAATTTTATGAGAATAAAGAGTAATATATATAAATTATATTAGAATATTATATCATTAAGCTAATTTGAAGAATTCCTAAAATAAAATAATTTATTAAATCAAAATTAACTTTAAAAAAATGAGCAAGTATTTGCTTAATATGAAAGAAAAATAATTTAAAATTTATTGGAAAACGAAGAAAAAAACACGTAATAATATTAGATATAAAAATAGTAATAAGAATTTTAAGTAAAAAAGTAAAACAAAATGGTCATAAAAAGAAATGAATATTTTATTGTAAGGTATTCTATAATATGGAAATAAAAGTAATTAATATCATTTATTTAAAGACATAGAATAACTATCTTAATTAATATAAACTAAAAGTGCATAGTAAATAAAACTTAAAGTGTAAAAAATTTCTAGGGAATAAAAAAAAGATTAAACGTGATTGTTATTTATATGCTCAAATATTTTAAATGATTATTATTTAATATTTGATAATCACTTTTTTTCTTATTCAATAGAATAAAGAGATAATTCAACATATTGTATTTTTTATTTTGATAAATTATTTTAAAATTTTTTTTTAGATTGTTTAGAATTAATTAAACTGTTTTATTTTTAAATTTAGTTTTAATTGTGAATTTATTCTGTTATCTATAAATTAAAATTATAAATATATTCATCAAATATTATTTATATTAAAAAATGCAAATATTTTACATTGATAAGATTTTATTCTGATATATCATGTTAAGATTTTTAGTTTATATACTATTAATCTTGAAAATTGTTACCAAAAAAGTTAATTTTCTTATTAATGCTATAAAATTTTTTTTCTTAATTTATTTACTATGTTATTATTTATAATTAGAATTTTAATATTATAAAGAGTTTATAATTACCTTGGATAAAATAATTTTCTATTATCTAATATCTTTGTAATTTTATAATTATTAATTTTTTAAATTATCATTAATCTGCTATTCTTTTTTAAAAATATCAATTATTTTATTATTTTATACATTATTTTAATCTTCATTTTCAATTAAATCAATTTTATTATGGCTTTTATTTTTATTTACTCTATAAAATTAATAAAATTCATTTTAATCAAAGTATTATTTCTCTCGTGAATATTAATACAAATTTTATTTTTAAATTTATTGTTTTTTTAACCAGTTTTTATATTTTTTTATTTAATTTTTTAATTTAGACCATTAATTAGTGTTATTTAAGGTTTAAAAAGTATTTATTTTATTTGTAAAAGATGGGAATCTTTTTGCTAATAAGTCTTTTATAATAATTAATTTATTTAAAATTTTTTATTTTAAATCAGATTTTAAATAAAAAAATATTGTTATAAAAAATAATGAATTCATTATAAGTGCAATAATAAATAAAAAATACTAAATGAAATAATTTTATTAAGTTTAATTTTATTAATTTGCAAATAGAATACATATAATGTTGTATAAACTAACAAACATACTAAAAACTTCAATGGCATTGGCAGATTTTTATTAATAAGGATAGTATTTTATTACTAAAACTATGTAATATAAAACTAAGATCATTATTAAAAGGCTTTAAATTATAGACTAGTTTTAATAAAATGATCCAATAAATATAATCAACATCTTAAAATAATTTCAAAATATTTCCCAAAAATATACTTATTTATTATAATCTTTATAAACAAATCCATATTTAATTTGAAAATCAAGCTGATTATGTTAATCTTTATTTCTTTTTATAAAGTAAAAGAATCCTAAAGGAATTATTAATTGATAAATAATTAAAGATGGTATATAAAATATCATTATATATTTAATATGTTATTCTGAATAACAAATTTAATTATAATCTGCTAAAATATATAGATTTTCTTCGATTTTTCAACATGAGATGGATTCATTTATGCATTTGAATATATCAGCTTATGACAGAAATATATAGAAAATTGCTGAAATAATATAAACTTAGTTTTTAATTTTTTCTTATTTCAAAAAATAATAAATTTTTATGAAAATTATAAAAATTATCCAATTTAGTAAAGGACTTAAAATTT
>Ga0315908_10003545_pt1 | contig 11315 bp, 8 predicted proteins | sample LakEriMetagenome_12_FD_203520 | JGI IMG/M metagenome (GOLD analysis project Ga0315908, IMG submission 203520) | Freshwater fungal communities from buoy surface, Lake Erie, Ohio, United States - Buoy 4 MA124 | ecosystem: Environmental > Aquatic > Freshwater > Lake > Lake biofilm | place: USA...
CCCAGCGGGGCGCTGGCAGCCGCCCGCGCCTGCTGGTCCCGGGTGCGACCCTGCGACACCTCCCGCTGCCTGGGTCCGCTGCGCGCCCGCTCGTCAGCGGGGTGGCTGCGTCGCCCGCTGCTGGCGTGCCGCCGCCGCTGCGCGTCCTGCTGCTGGCGCTGCTGCGCCGCCCAGGCGCGCGCCTGCTGCAGCGCCAGCGCCACGCCAGCTGCCAGCTTCTTGCCCAGGCGCTCTGCCTGCCGCATGCTCAGCCCGTCTGCCGTCGCCGCCGCCGCCGGGGCGCCCGCTGCTGCCGGTGGGGTGCCGGCCGCCGCTGGCGACGCGTTGGTGCCCGCCGCCGGCAGCGCCTGACACTGGGCATGCAGCTTGGCCAGCAGCAGCTCGATGTCATCCCAGTGCTGCGCCACCAATTCATACGTGCCGCCGCCGGGGGACGCCGCCGCCGTCACCGCCGCCTGCCCCAGCGCGCTGCGCAGCGCCACCGCGCGCAGCCGCACGTCGCGCGCCCCCGCCCGGCAGTCCTTGGCCAGCTGCTGCGCTGCCGCCCGCACCGCCGCCGCCAGGGAGCCCTGGCGCTTCAGCTCCGCGCGCAGGTCGCCCAGCAGCTCGGCGGAAGCTGCCAGCTGCTCTGGGAGCTGATCTGGGTCAGCGGCCAGGGGTTGCGACGCCGCTGGGTGACTGCTAACTGAGGTGCTGACAGAGGGAGCAGCCCCCGCGCCCGTGCCTGCCTGCTGCCTGGCGGCGGCGGCCGCAGCGGCAGACCCAGTCTCGCCCAGCACCTGCCGGGCAGCTGCTGCGCTGCTGGCCAGGCCGGCCGCGGCGGCGCGCCCCTCGGTGAGCAGCGCCGCCGTCTCCGCCTGCAGGCGGCGCAGGTCAGCGGCGGCCGCCGCCTTGCAGTCCTGCAGGCTGCGCAGCTCCGCCGCCATGACCGCGTGCGCCTGGCGCCACTGCTCCCGCAGCGCGGACAGGTCCCGCTTGCTGGCACGCAGCTCGGCGGCAGCTGCATCCACTGCCGCGCGGTCGGCTGGGCGCCCCGATCCACTGCCCCCCGCCGCCTGCTGCTGGTGGTGGTGGCTTCGCTGCTGCTCCAGCCTGGCCAGCTCCTGCTGACTTGTCGCCACCGCCCGCTGCACCTCCTGCAACTGCTGGGAAGCTGCTGCGCCCGCAGCCGCCGCCGCGCCCGCCGCCTGCTCGCTCGCGCCCACGCGCCGCTCCCCGTCTGCCTCCGCGCCGCGCAGCGCCTCGCAGCGCCGCTCCAGCCCCTCCAGCCGCTGCTGCGCGCCGCCCACCTCCACCTCCAGGCCCTGCGCGCGCCGCTGGGCGGCTGCCACCTGCTGCTCTGCCGCCTGGCAGCTGCGCTGCAGCTGTGCCAGCAGCGCCTCCTCTGCCCGGCAGGCCGCCTGCAGCGCGGCCAGCCGCCCCTGCGCCTCCAGGCACTGCTGCGCCTGCTGCTGCATCGTCTGCAGCAGCGCCGCCTGCTGCTGGGCCTGCTGCTGCAGCGCCAGCCACTGCTGCTCCTGCTGCTGGGCGTGCAGCTGGGGCAGCGGCGACGCCGGGTCGAGGTGCTGGCTGCATCCGGTGGTGCGGGGCGTCGTTTGGCCGCCGCCGGCAGCCGCCACCCCCGCGGCGCCCACCCCCAACGCATCCAGCTGCGCGCGCTGCTCCTGCAGCTGCTGCTGCAGGCCGCTGAGCTGGCGCTGCAACAGCTGCCAGGCAGCTGTGTCCTCCAGCAGGGCAGGCGGCCCGCCCGGCTCACCCCCTGCCACTGCGACCCCGCCTGCTGGCGCCGCTGTTGTAGCGTCCGTCCCCGCGCTGGCAGCCTGCTGCTGCTGGTGCGGCTGTGGCTGCTGCGGCGGCTGGCGCTGCAGCTGCTGGCTGCTGCTCAGCCGCGCGCCCAGGTCCCGACCCAACCTCTGCAGGCGGGCGTGCAGCTCCGCCACGAGCGGCGACTGGGCGGCCGCTGGCGCGATGCGCGCGGCCTGCGGCGTGGGCGGCGCCGTCATGCCGCGCGACACGGCACTGCTCTGCTGCTGGGCGTGCTGCTGCTGCTGCCGCTGATGGTGCAGGGTATGTGGCTGATGCTGCTGCTCGACGCGCGTCGGCAGCTGGCTTGTGCCGGGCGGTCCCGGCTGCTTGCCCGCCCCCGCAGCCTGCTGCTGCCAGCTGCCGTGCAGCTGCCCGCCCCCGGGCACCGCCGCTGCGCCCTCCGCGCACTGCGCCAGGCCGGCCCCTCTGTCCGCCGGGTCCGCGTCCCGGTCGTGCGGCTGGGCTGCTGCAGTCTCTGCCGCCGCCACCTGCCCCTGCCCCTGCGGCTGCTGCACAGCTGCCAGCTCCTCTAGAAGCTGCACCACCCGCCGCACCTCAGCCAGGGTCTGCCCCTCCCCACCATCCCCACCCGCCTGGGACTGCTGCTGCTGCTGCTCCAGCTGCTGCCTCAGGGCTGCACAGGCCTCCTCCGCCGCCCGCTGCGCCACTTGGCTGGCCTGCAGCTGCCCCAGGCAGGCGTGCAGCTGCTGCATGCAGGCCGCCAGCTCAGCGGCCCCCGCCGCTGCCGCCTCCGGCCCGCCCGCCGCCGCCTGCTGCACCTCCTGTGATGCAGCGGCCGCCGCCTGTGGTGCAGCGACGAGCTGCACCGGCAACCTGAGCACCTCCGGCGCCCCGGGCAATGCAGCAGCCGCCTCGCCTGGCCGCCGCAGCGCCTCCTGCAATGGTGCGGCCGCCTCCGCCGGCCACCGCAGCGCCTCCTGCAGCGCCTCCTGCAGCTCGACCACCTCCTCCCGCACCACCTCCAGCTCCACCTCTGCCGTCACCAGCTCCAGCTGCAGCGTTTCCACCGCCCCCAAGCCCAGCGGACTGGCAGGGGCTGCAGCGTCAGCACCCGCGCCGCCCCAGGCCAGGGCGCCGGTGGGAGGTGGTGGGGAGCCGGCCTGGGCGGCAGCGTGCACGGGCTGGGGCTGCGGGGTCTGGCTGCCGGCGTCGAAGCGGCCCGTGCCGTCGGTCTGGCTGCAGGCGTGGCTGCGGGCAGCTGGCGCGGCCCGCGGCGGCGACGCGGGTGGTGGGGCTGGCAGCTGCTGCTGGTGGTGCTGCTGGTGCTGGTGGTGCTGCTGCTGAGCAGCTGCCAGCGCCTGCTGCACCTGCCCCAGCTTCGCCGCCCCCCGCGCCAGCTTCCCCTCCAGGCGCGCCTTCTGCTGCCCCAGCGCCGCCAGGTCAGCGCCAGCTGCAGGCAACAAGCGGGGGGGGGGTGAGCACATGGGCGCAGAAGAGTGGGCATCGGTCCCCACAACTCATGTGGCCCCTGCCCCACGGCCCCTGCCACCCCCCCCCCCCCGCCTTCCTGCCCTGCTCCCAAAATTGCAGCACGGGGCGCAAGGGCTGCGCCCACCTGCAGCCACGCCCGCCCGAGCCGCCCTGGAGCGCGCCTCCAGGTCTCGCAGCTCCTGCCCCAGCTCCTGCCTGCGCTGCAGCGCCGCCTGCAGCTGCGCGTCGCCGCTGCCGCCCCCGGCTGGCGTGCCCGCGCCATCGCTTGGCGACACACCAGGGCCCCCCTCGCCGCCCAGCCCCCGCTGCGGCGCAGGCGGCGTCCCCATCCCCGTCGGCTTCTCGGCAGCTGCCTCGACCGCCTCCTGCAGCTGCTGCTGCAGCCGGGCAGCTGCGGCGCGGGCGTCGGCCACCTCCTGCTGCAGGCGTGCCTGCTGGGCTGCAGCAGCGGCAGCGCGGCCCGCCTCATCGCCTGCTCGCGCCTGGGCACCTGCCAGCTGCTCCTGCAGGCGCTGCAGCTGGTCCGCCTGCCCCACCGCCGCCTGCTGGGCAGCTGCCAGCTGCTGCCGGGCCTGCGCCGCTGCAGCCTCCTGCGCCGCGGCTTGCTGCTGCAGCTGCTGCTGCGCCGCCTGCAGCCGCTCGTGCGCCGCCGCCTGCTGCTGCAGCTGCTGCTGCGCGGCTTGCAGCCGCTCGTGCGCGCCGCGCAGCTGCTGGTCGCGCCGTTCCACCTTCTCCCGCCCCCGGTCCGCCCGCGCCCCCGCGCCGGCCAGCTGCTGCTGCAGCTCACCCGCCTGCTGCTCCGCGGCGGCTGCTCGGGAGGCGCTGCGGGCTGCGCTGCGCTCGGCGTCGCGGGCGCGCTCCTCTGCCAGCTGGCGCCGCGACTCGGCCGCGGCCAGCGCCACCTGCAGGGCAGGTGTGAACCGGGGGGGTGGGCCATTTATTGGTGCGTGGGAGGTGCTGCAATGTGTACAGTCGCTGACTTATGTTGAGAGCCGGGGCGGGGGGTTGGGGGCTTAGGGCAGGGCGGGGAGGGGCACGTGTCAAGCGACAGGCGGGAGTGGGGCGAAGCGGCGCTGGACGCAGCCCCCCACCTGCGCGTTCGCCAGCTCAGCGACCGGGCCGGCAGCGGCGCTGGCCAGCCCGGCAGCCGACGCGGCCTGCAGGGATGCCAGCTGCTGCTGCAGGCGCTGCAGCTGCTGGTCTGCCTGGTCGGCGGCCGCCGCGGCGCGCTGGCCCTCGTCTTGCTTGGCCTGCAGGGCGGCGCGCCAGCGGGCGTTCAGGGGGGCATATGCATGAACGCGGATGGAGCCTGGACCCTTCCCTCCCCTGCGCCCCCGCCCGACCCAGCAACTTCCACCCGCAGCCGCGACTGCGCCTCCCGCAGCGCGCGCTGGCAGCCGCCCCCTCCCGGCTGAGCCCCGCCCACCTGCAGCCGCGCCTGCGCCTCCCGCAGCGCACGCTGAGCGGCGCCCGCCTCCTGGTGCAGGTCCGCCAGGTCAGCCTGGGCGGCGGCCAGGTGGTGGTGCTCGCGCTGCAGGCGGTCACGGGCAGCGGCCAGTGCCTCCTCCTCCTCGGACAGCTTGAGCTCCGCATTTTGCACCTCCTGGGGGTGGGGGGAGGGATGGAAGCGTTTGCAGGTAGAATGGGGGGGGAGGGAGCTGGGGGGCGAATTAAAGGGAAGCGCGGCAGGCGGCAGCTTGAGCTCCGCACTTGGCACCTCCCTCCCGCCCAAACGCACCTGGTGCACCCCCGCCAGCTCAGCGGTCACCCGCTGCAGGTCCAGCCGCGCCTCAGCTGCCTCGGCCGCCAGCTCAGACCGCGCCAGCTCAGCGGACGCCAGCTCAGCTCGCGCCGCCTCCGCCTGGGCATGCACCGCTGCCAGGGCGCTGGCGGCGGCGGCCCGCTCGCGCTGGGCGTCCGCAATGGCGTGCTGCACCTGCACATGCGGGAACAGGGGGGGATGGGGCATGGGGAGCGTCAGAGAGGGCGCGGAGACTGCTGTGGCCATGTCGGGGGGTGCCTGCATTAGAAATGTCTCTTCCATCCACATACGGGAGCTGGCTGCAAGCACCCCCCACGGCGGATGGCCGTGGCACTCACCCTAGCCAGCTGCTCGCCAGCTGCCGCCAGCTCCCCGCGCGCCAGCACCACCTCGTGCTGTACCCCCCTCAGCTGCTCCTCCGCAGTGCCTGTGTCGTGGCGCGCCGCGGCCGCCTGCGCCGCCGCCTCTGCCGCCGCCGCCTGCGCGCCCGCCACCTGCTGGCGCGCCGCCGCCAGCGCGGCCAGCTGCTGCTCGGCTTCCTGGCCCGTGCGGTGCAGCTTCTCGCCGGCCTCCTGCAGCTCGCGCTCCAGCTGGCTGCGCGTGCGGCGGCTGTCGGCGAGCGCGGCCTGCGCCGCTGCGGCCTGGGCAGCCAGGTCCTGCAGTGGGGCAGCGCAGGGGGTGGGCAGGGGGGGGGAGGGCGGGAGCATCCCTCAGGGGAACATGGGCGATCCACTGGGGCTTGCGGTGGAGGTAATTGTGTGAAGACGGGCAGTTGAAGGAGGGGGAATGCGCGAACGCCGCTTCTTGGGGCACCAGCAACCGCCATGTAGACCCCCCCCCCCCCCGACCCGTGTGCACCCCTCTCCCTCCAGCCCGCGCCGCGCTGCACCGCCTAGCGCTGCACCCCACCTGTCTGCCCGCCTCCGCCTGCTGAAGGCCCCGCCGCTCCCGCAGCAGCTGCCGCCCAGCTTCCGCCAGCTGCTCGGCAGCTGCCCGCTGCCGCGACTCCAGGTCCACCAGGCGCTGGGCAGCTGCGCACACGTGGGCCTCCAGGCGCTCCAGGTCGGAGGAGGCCTCCTCTATCAGGTCCTCCCAGCCGGACATGGGCAGCTGCTGGGCACCTGCAGCCAGGCAGGGGTGGCAGCGGCGGCGCAGGTCGAGGGGGGGGGGCGTCCTGGTTCAGGCGTTCAGGCTGGTCCTCCCAGCCAGAGCCCTGCCGGCACGGCGCGCCTGCTGCTGCCGCTGCCCCTGCCGACGCCCCCCACAACCACCCAGGCCGCCCCAGGCCGCCTGGCACTGGCACCCACCGTCTGCCCGCTGCTGGCGCAGCTTTTGACGAGCGAGCGCCAGGTCAGCGTCCGCGGCCAAGCGCTGCCGGCGCTCCTCTGCTGCGGCCTTCAGAGCCTGCGCGACGGGGGCGGCGGGGGTGGGGTGTTGGGGTTTGGGGGGGGGGGGGGACTGGCAGGAGGGCAGGGCAGGTGGCTGCTCCTGCCGCCCACCAGGCGCCGGCTCGCTCACCTGCACCTTCTCCTCATGCTCCTGCTGCAGCTGCTGCTGCAGCGCCGCCACCTGCGCAGACCCCAGCTCGCACAGGCTGCAGGCAGCGCCCAGAACTGGCGCCCCCGCATCCCCCTGCGCCTGCGCCATGCCGCTGGCACCCCCTGCTGCGCCCGGGCGGCCGCTGCTGGGGCAGTGCCGCCCTGCAGCCGCATCAGGCGCGACGGGGCTGCTGCTGCTGCCCAGCACATCCAGGTGGCTGCAGGACACGCTGCGCCTGAGCCCCCCGAGCAGCGGCTGCTGGCTCCCGTGTCCGCCCGCCCGCCCGCCATGCCTAGCCGCTGGTGAGGCAGCAGACAGCCCGTGCCCGGCCGGCCACCCGCCAGGCCTGGTTGCCGAAGGGGCAGGTGAGGACGCCTGCGCCAGCTGCTCCGCAGCAGCCTGCTGGATCGCTGGGCGGCTTTCCAGTTGCTGATCCTGCTGCGCTGACTCCGCTTGATGCGGCGCCTCTGCATGCGACTGCTGCTGCTGCGGCTCCTGCACCACCGCCGTGGCATGCATGACCGGCACCCCCCCGGCCTGCCGCTGCTGCTCCGCCTGCTGCTGCACCTCGGCAGCCTCTGCTGCCGCCGCCGCACCCTGCTGCTCCACCCGCTGCCCCTCACCACCCTGCATGCCAGAGCGCTCTGCGTCCAGCAGGACGCGTGGGCTGCTCATGCAGCTGCCCCAGGGGGAGGGCCCCACAGCCGGGGTGGTCGTCGCAGCGGGGGTGGTCCCTGCCGTGGGGGTGGACCCAGCATCCTCCGCTGCGGCATCTGAGGCACCGACGCCCGCTGGCAGCAGCAGCAGCTGCGGCTGCTGGTGCTGCCCAGTCTGCTGCTGGGGGTGCCGTGGCAGCGGTGCCGCGAGGGAGGCGCCAGGGCTGGCGGCAGCCACGCCCTCCGCAACTGCAGCAGACTGCAGCGCCGCGCCAGCCGCGCCGCTCGCCTCGCCCGGCGCAGCCGCGCCGCTCGCCTCGCCCGGCGCAGCCGCGCCAGCTGCGCCGCCCGCCTCGCCCGCCGCAGCGGTGTGGGCATCGCTGCTGGCCGAGGACGAAGCAGAGGTGGACGGCGTCGCCGCTGCCAGGCTGAACAGTTCCTGGCTGGCTCGGCTGCTGGAAGCCGCCGCCGCCGCCGAGACCGAGGCAGCCGCCCGCCCCGCTGCCCGCCCCGACCGGACCCAGGCGCTGCCCGCGCTGCCCCTGCTGCTGCTGCCCGCCCCGGCACGGCTGCGCGCGCCGCGGTCCGCGGCGCTGCCGGCGCGCTGCGCGGCGGGCAGCCCTCCGCGTGGCATGGTGGAGGAGCGCAGCACGCCCTCCGCAGCAACCCGCTGCATCTCGGCCTCCGTCAGCGCCCGCATGAGCGCCGCCGCCTCGCCGCCTGCGTCCATGGCCATTGCCAAGGCATGCGCATCCAGCAGGCCGCCCAGGACGCTGCCACGGCCGCCGGCCGCCGCTGCATCGGGCGGTGAGCTGCTGCTGGGAGAGCGCCTGGTCGAGCCTGCATTGCCAGAAGGAGCAGCGGCCGCCCTGCCGTGGCCGGTAGCAGGGCCAGCGGGCGCGCTGGCCGCGCTGCTGGCGCCGCTGTCGTCGCTGCCGGCGGCGGCGGCGGCGGCGGCGGCGCCTGGGTCCAAGCTCCCGGCGCTGCTGGTGCTGCTGGCATCGCCTGCGCTGCTGGGGTGCGCCCTCACCGCCCCAGGCATCTTCAAGGGCGTCACGTACGCCCGCCGCAGCTGCCGGGGGCGCATGCCACCGAACGAGAAGGGCGGCGCCCCGCCGCATCCAGCGCGGCTGCCGGCGCTGCCAGGCGTGACTGCTGCCCCTGGGGCCCAGCCCTGCTTTCCCCCGCTGGCCTGGCTGCTGCCCGCCTCGGCTGGTGGAGGCGTGGTCACTCCCAGGAGCTGCTGCAAGGCCTGGTGCTTCTGCCTGGCCCGTCCCGGGGGCTGCTGCACGCTGCCGGCGCCTCCCCCCTTGATGCGCACGCGGGGTCTGCCGGCGCGCCGCCGCGCAGACGAGGTGCTGCTGCCGGGCGTGGTGGTGCTGCTGCTGCTGGCCAGCAGCAGCTGCAGACCTGCAGGCGGAGGGCACACGCCCGAGCTGGTCAGCACCGGTGGCTTGGGGGCAGCCTGCTTTGCCGGCCTGGCGGCTGGGCGGGCGGCGCCCAGGCCGCACGGTCACCTCCCCAGCGCAGGCTGCGCAGCACCGCAGCCCTGCCAGCAGCCCACGTCCCCAGCACTGCCATGGACAGCCGGATGGCCTACCTGATGGTCCCTGGTGGTCGGCGTCATTGTCGTCATGGTCATTGTCATCTGAGCTGCTGGCCAGCTCCCGCAGCAGGGCTGCATGCCGCTGCTCTGCGCTCCCCGCCGGCCGCTGCGCCGCAGCTGCCTGGCTGGGTCCTGCGCCAGCCGCCGCTGAGCTGCCGGCCCGCTGCTGCCGCTGCGGGCTGTGCATGCTGCCCCGCCCGTCGCTGGCGTCGCCGTCTTGGCTGCCCTGCGGGTGGGTTGGCATGCAGGCGCATCAGCCCGGCGGCGGCATGGCGTGCGCGCGCTCGGGCAGGGCTGCCATGCGCTCGATGCAGGGCCCTCGCGGCACACTCCAGCCAGGCCTCCACCCCCGCCCACCCACCTCCGAGGCCCCGCCCTGCATGCGCTTGATGTCCCGCAGCAGCGTGGACAGGCTCTCTAGCTCCTGGTCGCGCTGCCCCGACTGGCTGAGCAGCTCGCTCACGGTGTCGCTCACGCAGGCGGTGCGATACTGCAGGTCGTCCAGCTGCCCCTCGCCCTCCATGGCGGCCACCTGCTCCGCCGTCAGCTCGCTTGCTGGCGGGTGCAGCATCAGATGCGGGGCGCTGTGTGTGGCGCGGGCGCGGGAAGCGGGTCGCCCGTTTCAGCAACTGGCGGGCTGGCCCGCAGCCGTCAATCCCATGTCACAGGTGCCGACAGGCGGGCCACCTGTGATGCGCAGTTGCCCGCAGCCCCTGCAGCCGTCGGGCGGTCAACAGTCAAGATCAGCGACGCTGCAGCAGGGGGTCAGGGGGTCAGGAGTCGGGCACGCTGGTGCGCGGTTCGTCGTTGTTTCGCAGCCCCCCCGGGGCGGGCGCGGCTGCCGTCCAGGTTCTGACCCGCTGCGATCTCGGCGTGGCAGGGTCGCCGGCCGCCGCCATTTCACGCGCCAATTCCCCACGCACTCTTGACCGCGCTGCACAGCGTCCCCGCCACCAGATCGCAGGAACGTTGCTCCGCCGGCTCCAGCATGCAGCCCATCTGGGGCGCAGCCATTGCAGTGCCCATAGTGGTGGCCAAGGGCATCATGAGCGCCCGCGGCAGGCACAGACGGGCGGACGAAGGCAGCGACAGGTGGGGCGGCGCATGAGCGCGCGCGATGCCGTCCATGCAGCCTGCGGCTCCGCCCACGCTGCATGCCCCCCCGCCCCCCTGCCCCCCCCCCCCCCCCTTGCAGCGTGATCGACGAAGAGGGCAACGACCCTGGGTTCGTGTGCGAGCGGGTGTGCACCTCTGGCCGGTTGTTACGGCGCATGGGCTCGCTGTCAAAGGTGGGAGGGGAGGGGGCGGGGCGGGCACGGCTCCAGCAACCGGGGGCAGCAGGGTCGCCCGCCGCGCGCAGGCAGCCGCCCCACAGCGCGCACAGGGCGCGCGCTTCCCTCTCCCCCAGGAGGCACGCTGATGGCGCCGCCCCCGCCCCCGCCCGTGTGCAGGACCCCACCCCAAACACGTGCGTCACAGTGTGCGGCGTGTCGGCGCGCGACGCCTGCGCGGAGGCCTGCCAACGCTCGGTGTGCGCGGTGCCGCACCAGGTGCCCGCCTGGAACGAGTCCTGTCAGAAGCGCTGCATACAGGAATGCCTGAAAGGACGGGCATCATAGCACGCGCTGTAACTGCGGATACATGGAAGCGGCGGTGCTCCCCTGGGGGCCCTGCTGCGTGGCGATGCAGCATGGATGCAGCTGCAAGCACGCGGGTGGATGGGGCAGCGGGCGCAGGGCACGCGGGTGGATGGGGCAGCGGGCGCAGGGCACGCGGGTGGGTGGGGCAGCAGAAAGGGGAGCACGGCACGCCTCAGGGGGGCAAATTCTGGGGGGCGGCCCCCCCCCCCGCCCCCCCCGGGGAGGGGGCGGGGGGGGGGGGGGGGGGGGGGGGGGGGGGGGGGGGCGCCGCGGGGGGCCCCCCGGTGGGGCGGGGGGGCCGGGCCCGGGGGGGGGGGGGGCCAGCAGAAAGGGGAGCACGGCACGCCACAGGGGGGCAAAAACACCCCCCCCCCCCCAGTGACCACTCATGAGAGAGAGGGGCAGTGCGCCTGCCTGCCTGGTGGCGCGGCTGCCCCAGCAGTTGTTGAGTGGTTGGTGCAAAGCAAGCAGTACAGAGCCGACGTGCCCAGGGCTCCATCGCAGCACACAGGGGCTGGTCAGCAGCACCCACGCCACAAGCAGGTGGGGTCATCATGCGTGGAAGGGAGCGCAGTCGCTCCGCGCTCCTGAGCGCACATTGGCTCTCAGGCGTCGCAGTGCGCAGCGCACATCCGTTCGCTGAGCGCCCACAGCTGCCTGCCCAGCTCCGCGTTGTGGGCGTGGCCGGAGGAGGGCATGGGGTTGCAGTCGGCATAGTAGTCCCCCGGCACCAGCTTGTCGGTGGTGGCCAGGAACACCTGCGCCAGCAGCGCCCGGGGGGGGGGGGGGGGTAGGGGACAGGGGAGGGTCAGACCCGGCGGGGGTGGCCCGGTGCACCTGCGCCAGCAGCGCAC
>Ga0315908_10003555_pt1 | contig 11301 bp, 8 predicted proteins | sample LakEriMetagenome_12_FD_203520 | JGI IMG/M metagenome (GOLD analysis project Ga0315908, IMG submission 203520) | Freshwater fungal communities from buoy surface, Lake Erie, Ohio, United States - Buoy 4 MA124 | ecosystem: Environmental > Aquatic > Freshwater > Lake > Lake biofilm | place: USA...
CCGATTCCCAAGACTTCAACGCGGTACAGGCCCAACGCGCACAGCAGAAATTAGCCGGTGGCTTGGCCGCCACCAACTGCCTACCCGGGCAAAATGACGCCTGGTTTGTGGCTGGCGACAACAGCGTGGGTAGAGAGGCGTTACTAATTTTGGTAAATCCCTCTGTCGTCGATGCAACGGTTAGTTTGCAGCTAATCGGAACCGATGGCTCAATTCAGGGAACTGGACTCAGCGGTATTTCGGCACCTGCCAGAGCAGTTACTGTGCTTCCATTGGCTGCATTTGCACCGAAGGTTTCAACTTTCGCCGTGCAAGTTTCTAGCAGGGGAGCGGCATTGGGAATGTGGCTGCAACAGAAAACTATTCGCGGGCTAACCCCGGGCGGCTTTGATCTGGTTGGGCCATCACCAGCCGCCCAGAAATTCGTTTTGATTCCCGGACTCTTTATCAGGTCCTCAGCCAAGCTTCTAGCGCTCGCCGCGAAAGACTCTGATTATGAAGACACTAGAACCTACCTGAGGGTGGTTGCCCCTGGAACTCGGGACGCAACTTTTACCGCGCAGGTACAGGGCGCCGACGGGGCTAGCTTCGGCACAGTAATTCAGGGAACAGTTTCTGCCGGTACGGTTAAGGACTTTGAGCTAGCCGATTTGGCAGATGGAAATTACAGCGTTCAAATCGATTCGAATGAACCAATTCTTGCTTCGGCCAGTTTTAATCGCATGGATTCGGGGGAGCCGGATCTAGCTTGGGCTACCGCGGTCAACCCGGGTACGCTCAAGGCCGGTTTCACGACCGTTCCAGGTTCTTTTAGCAAGCTGTCGATCGTAAATCCAGGAGCCGCAAGCGGAAGCTTTACTCTCAACGGGTTAACACAATCCATAGCTGCCAATTCCAACGTGGTAGTTACTCTTTCGTCTGGAGTGTCTTACCGACTGTCTTCTACCGTGCCCGTCGCTGCCAGCACGGTAATTGACATCTCATCGTCGATTGCCGTTACCCCAGTGCTTGATTACCGCTCTTTGGCAGGACAACTCAAGGTCATAATTCGCTAACGCTTGAACTGATCCGGAATTAAATCGTCTGGTTCTTTACCCAACAATTCCGCTGCCGCTTCAAAAACATATTTTTCAATGTGAAAGCGTTCCTCTAGGCGATCGGTTCGGCGGTGGTGGGTCATGCGCTCGATTGGTAGACGATAGATTGTGATCCGAAAAGTTTTTGAGTTCACGCTGTATCTCGCCACTTCACTTTTTGGATCGGCAGTTACGTCGGTCTCGGCTAATCGGTAGTCGAGTTTTGATAACTCCTCTGGCCACGAGCTGCGCAGAAAATCCACCGTCTGAGAGACCACGGTTTCGAAGAAACTCAGCGATCGTCCGGCGCCGAGGTGGGCCAGCAGCGAACCTCGAGCCATGCGCCCGTGTCGCTCTCGCTTTGCCCTTATCTCTGCCACAATCGTGAGTTTACTGCGGTAACCTTTATTCATGCAGAAGACCGACTTTGAGTACCGTGTTGCTGACCTTTCGCTAGCTGAGGCGGGCCGCCACCAAATTCGTTTGGCCGAAAACGAGATGCCCGGCCTGATGAGCCTTCGTGAGGAGTTCGGCAGCGAAAAACCTCTGACCGGAGCGCGAATTGCAGGCTCCTTGCACATGACCGTTCAAACAGCTGTGCTGATTGAAACTCTGGTAGCACTTGGCGCCAAGGTGCGTTGGGCTTCTTGTAATATTTTTTCAACCCAGGACGAAGCTGCCGCGGCCGCTGTAGTTGGTAACGGAAGTGAGTCTGCCCCGGCCGGAGTGCCAGTTTTTGCCTGGAAGGGCGAGACCTTGGAAGAGTACTGGTGGTGCACCGAACGTATCTTCGATTGGTCTGCCGAAGCGCAGTCCGAGGGTGCTGACTATATCGGCCCAAACCTGATCCTGGATGACGGCGGAGACGCAACACTACTGGTACACAAGGGTCGTGAATACGAACTGGCCGGTTCGGTACCGGCTAGTGGCGCCGATGACTCACACGAGTTCTCGATAATCCTTGAATTGCTTCGATCAACTCTCAAGGTGAGTAAAGACCGCTTCACTCGAATTTCTCAAGAAGTGATCGGTGTGACCGAGGAAACGACCACCGGTGTTCACCGTCTTTATGAGCTCTTCCAAGAGGGAGAACTTTTGTTCCCTGGAATCAACGTGAACGATTCCGTTACCAAGTCCAAATTCGACAACAAGTATGGAATTCGCCACTCTCTCCCAGACGGCATTAACCGTGCCACCGATGTTTTGATTGGCGGCAAGACTGTTTTCATCGCCGGATACGGTGATGTTGGAAAAGGCGCTGCCGAGGCGATGGTGGGTCAGGGTGCCCGAGTAATCGTAAGTGAAGTTGACCCGATTTGCGCCCTACAAGCAGCCATGGACGGCTACCAGGTGGCGACAATCGAGTCGGTTATTGAGACGGTCGATATCTTCGTGACCGCAACTGGAAACCACGCTGTGATTCAAACCGAGCACATCGAGCGCATGAAGCATCTCGCGATCATTGCCAACATTGGACACTTCGATAACGAAATCGACATGGATGGTTTGGCGAAAATCAAGGGTGTCGAAAAAATCGAAATCAAGCCGCAGGTTCACGAGTGGCGCCTTCCTTCGGGCCGTTCAGTTCTGGTGTTATCGGAAGGCCGTTTGATGAATCTTGGAAACGCTACCGGACACCCGAGTTTTGTTATGAGCAACTCATTCACCAACCAGGTGCTCGCTCAACTAGAGCTCTACACAAAGCCCGAAAGCTATCCAATCGGGGTATTTGTGCTTCCCAAAGAGCTCGACGAAAAAGTTGCCCGTTTACATCTGGCCGCTCTTGGTGTGCAATTAACACAGTTGACTCCTTCGCAGGCACGTTACATCGGTGTCCCGGTTGAAGGACCATACAAGGTAGACCACTACCGCTACTAAAGGCGTAATTTATACATGCAAAAAGTTCTAGTTGTCGAAGATGAGCTGCTGCTAAACCAGCAGCTGACCGACCTTCTCGAAAATGCCGGCTACCAGGCAATGGGAGTTACCGACGGCGCCGCCGCACTACTAGCCTTCCAAGACTTTGAGCCGGATTTGGTGCTCTTAGATGTGATGCTTCCAAATAAAACGGGAATCGAGGTGTGCCGAGAGATTAGAGCACTCAGCGGTGTCCCGATCATCATGCTCACCGCTAAAACCGAGGACGAGGACGTGGTCGAAGGTCTCGAGGCCGGAGCCGACGACTACATTTTGAAACCGATGCCATCATTCAAAGTTCTACAGGCCCGCATTGAAGCCAGGTTGCGTCCGCTTCGCCAACCCGAGTTCACTGAAATCATTCTCGGACCCCTGGTCATCGACGTTCTTGGCCACGAAGTTCGACGCGACGGTGTGCGTGTTTCTCTCACTCCGCTGGAGTTCAACCTATTGCAGACTCTGGCTGAAGCACCTAAGCAGGTTTTCAAGAGAGAAGATCTACTCAAAAAGGTTTGGGGCTATCACTATGACGCCGATACTCGGCTCGTAAACGTGCACGTCCAACGCCTTCGTTCCAAAATTGAGGATGACCCAGACAACCCAAAGATTGTGGTTACCGAGCGCGGCGTGGGCTATAAAGCCGGCCAGTTTTAGCCCCTGAAGTGTTATCGAAATTCGTAAATGCAATATTCGACGTTTTTCGTCGATCCATTCAGGTCCGCTATGTGACTCTGACGGTTGCCCTGAGTGCCGCGGCCCTGGTTGCCGTGGGAGGATTTCTCTCTCTAACAATTGGTAACGGTCTGTTCCAAACTCGAGTTGAGCAAGTTCTTCAAGAATCAAAACAGGCAAGCTCCGAGGTGCAAAAAACTTTCACGGCCACTGGTAATACCGATGTGGTTGCCCTGCAAACTCTAGTTAATGAAGTCATTCCAAACCTTGAGCAAAAAACGGCTAACGGTTCTAGAAAAGTGGCGCTACTTAGAAGCCCAAATCAGGCGACAAACCAGTTTCTTCAATCGCCCATCTCCGGCGACCTGACTGTTTCCGACATTCCAGCCACACTTCGCATTCAAGTGGCTAAAACTGAGAACAAATTGGTCTATCGAACTATTTTCTTGGAAGCCAATGGGGTTCTATATCAGTCCATTGTGGTTGGCTCTAAGGTTGTCATTCCGGTTGCCGGCGATTACGAGCTGTATCTGGTCTACGACATCTCGGATGCCCAAGAAACTCTCGATTTCATGCAATCAACTTTGGCCATCGGCGGCCTGGTGATGATTTTGCTACTGGGTATTGTCGCCTACTTCGTTACCCGAAGAATCGTTGCCCCGGTAGAGCGCGCGGCAATCGTTGCGGAACAACTGGCGCTTGGATCTCTCGACCAGAGACTTCCCGAGCGAGGGCAAGATGTCGTGGCGGCTCTGGCTCGTTCATTCAACAGAATGGCTCAAAGCCTAGAAACCCAAATTGGTCAGCTGAGCAAGCTCAGCAAAATGCAGCAACGTTTCGTGTCGGATGTTTCGCACGAACTGCGCACACCACTAACTACCATTAAATTGGCAACCGAGATGCTCGAGGCGCGAGTAGAGGAGTTAGACCCCAAAGCAAGACGGGCTTTGGATACCCTGGTTTCTCAGGTCGCCAGATTCGAATCACTGCTAGCGGATCTACTGGAGATTTCCCGTTACGACGCAGGAGCTGTGGTTGCCGAAATCGAACCAAACAATTTAGGCGACTTGGTGGGTAAGGCGGTTTCGGGTCTAGAGCCTTTGGCTGAAACTCTCGGTTGCGAACTTATTCTCAAATTGCCCGTAAAGCCGGTAGATGCTGATTTCGACCCACGGCGAATCGAGAGGGTGCTGAGAAATCTTATTTCCAATGCCATCGAGCATGGAGCCGGTAAGCCGGTAGAAATTCAGGTGGGCAGATCCAAAACAGCGGTCGCGGTAACCATCAAAGACTTTGGCGTTGGTATGAGTCGTTCTCAAATGGATCGAGTCTTCGACCGCTTCTGGCGAGGTGACCCTTCGAGAATGCGCACCACCGGAGGCACCGGCTTGGGGCTCGCTATCTCGCTAGAAGACACGCACCTGCATCAGGGTTGGCTGCAGGTAACTTCGAAACCAAATCAGGGCACCACATTCAGGCTCACCCTGCCTAGAAGGGTCGGCGGAATTTTCACCGAGTCACCACTGCCGCTGGGGGAAACTCTAAGCCAGAGGAGCAGGATTTGATGAATCAGTTCCTCAGGCTGTTGTCAGTGATTGCGGCAACTCTGGTTTTGTCTTCGTGTGCCACACTTCCTTCAATCCCGGCAAACCAAATCGGTCCTGAGATAGAAACGGGTGGATCGGTTGAAACTCTCTACTACTCTCCGTCCGGACCGTCCTTGGAGGCCACTCAGGAGCAGATCATCAGCGGTTTCCTCTATGCGGGAAATGGGCCGCAGGATGACTATGCGGTAGCTAGGGAGTACCTGACGGCTAACCTGTCAGCCAAGTGGAACCCTGCTTCTGAAACTCTAATTCAGAGGGGTGAAGCCAAGATTATTTCAAATACCGGGACCAAAATTCGAATGGAAGTACCCTTTGATGCCCTGATTCTTGAAGACGGCACCTATGTCTCCAGCCCCGGTTCCACGAGGGTTATTGAGTTCCGGCTACTGCAGGTACTGGGCAATTGGCGAATTTCCGCTGCCCCAAATTTCACAATTCTCCTTCGCCCAAATTTCGGTCTGTTGTTTCAACCGGTTTCTGTCTACTTCTGGGATAAGTCGCTAACCTATCTAGTACCGGAAGTCCGTTGGTTTCCAACCAAAGCGGCGATTGCCACCAAAGTGATTAATGCGCTATTAGACGGCCCGAGCTCCTGGTTGGAGCCGGCCGTGCAGCGGATTCTTCCCGAAGGTACCAAGCTGAACATCAACTCAGTCACTGTGACAAATGGTAACGCCCAAGTGGACTTGAACTCCACAGCTCTCAAGGTCCCTGTAGATAAAAGACCTCTGTTGCGATCGCAAATTTTGGCCACCCTCAGTCAAGTTTCCGGGGTTGTGGGAGTAACCATATCAATTGAACGAACTGTACAAGAAATCTCTTCGGGCTCTTCCGGGCTCTCGGATGTTCCTTCAAACTTTCCGGCCGTGCTCACCTCGGACGGAATGTTTCACGTCACGGGAAGCAGCACTGTCGCGATTCAAGACACTCGGGTTCCCGTCCGGGAGCTCGACGCGCGTGGCTTCGCACTTTCACGCGACGAATCTTTCTTGGCTTTGCTCAGCGATAATTCGGTGCATACTTTTGAACTTGGGTTACTGGGCGCAAAGAAAATGGTTGTTGACTCTAGAGCGAAACTTCTCAGCCCAACAATTGACCCTTACGATCAGGTTTGGACTGCAACTTCGCTCCGGGGTTCCGAAATACTAGTTATCGATAAAACTGGAAGAACGGTCAGGATTGAGAATCCGTACGGTTTCAAATCAAGCATTCGCGAAATCTCGATGAGCCCGGAAGGCTCTCGCTTAGCGATTTTGCATGACTACTTTAATGGCTCTACAGTTGATGTTTTTCCTGTGATTCGAGACCAAGACAGAGGAGTAATTGCTCTAGCGGACCCGCTTAGGCTCGCTCAGTTCGGTAACTCGACACAGGCGATTAGTTGGTTGGATCGAGTGAACCTCGCAGGTCTATCGAAAGACAAAAACGGCGCTCAGACGATGCAAACTGTGCTTATCGGAGGAGCTTCAACCTCCGGGCGTGCCACAGTGGATGGCGTGTCGATAGCTAGGTCAAACGGTGGAAGTTTCTTTTATCTCGACAAATTTGGCACTCTAAATATCTCGAAAACTTTTGGGTGGGATGTGGCTATCACAAACGTTCGGGCGATAAAAATGGCTGGTCAGTAGTTTTCCCCAGACCTGTCTAAAGAGCTCTAAATGTCGATGAATGTCGTGATGATGGTCGAATGGCTTCACTATTCGACTTTCTTCTGCCGAGCTATTGTCTTTTTTGCGGCAAACTGAGCGCCAGGATTTGCATTGATTGCTCCGGGGACATCGGGTTAGACCCGCGATTGGTTTTTCGCGAAGGATTGGTCGGATTTTCTTCCAGCGCCTACACCGATCAGGCGAAACAACTCCTTCGTTCATTCAAGGAACTCGGTGAAAGTTCGCTCGGTACCTTTTTGGCCGAACGGATGAAGCCGCTACTCACCTGTTTCGATGAGCCACCGACCTGTTTGGTGCCCGTCCCTAGCAATGCCCTTTCCCTTCGAGAACGAGGCTTTAACCCGGCCGAGATAATTGCCAGAGAACTATGCCGGTCGCGTCCTGAAATCAGCTACCAAAATCTTTTGGTGCGAACCCGTCAAACCAAGGATCAAAGTCGCCTGAGCCCCTCGCAGAGATCAGAAAACCAGTTGAATTCGATGATTGCGCAAGTGGGATCTGAGAGGGTAATCCTCATCGACGACGTGATCACCACGGGCTCAACTCTGAAAACCGCGTGGAAAACTTTAGAAAATTCAGGTCATAAAGTCATGGGTTTTCTAACTTTTGCCGAAACCGAATCGAAAAGGTGTAATTTGACTACACAGGCACACTCGCCTGCAGATGGAGGAACATCATGGAACTAAACATTTCCGCAAAAAATCTAACCGTCTCCGACCGCTTTCGAGATTATGTATCTGAGCGGGCTGAAAAGGTAGATCATCTCCTGCATCGAGTTCAAGAGTTGGCCATCAAGGTAACTCGTCACGATCACTCCCGCAACTCCGGCCCGGAAGACCAGGTTGAGCTCACGGTCTTCGCCACCGGTCAAATAATTCGCGCCGAAGCGCACGCCCAAGACAAATTCTCCGCCTTCGACATGGCCTGGGGAAAGCTCACCGAGCGCCTACGCCGTGCCAACGACCGCAGAAAGCCACACCACGGTCACCACGGCGCTCCAGGCACAGCTGAACTCACCGCAACCGAGTTCGCCTCGCTCGATGTCACCCCTGCCGATCTCAGCCTTCTGCACCCAAGTGAAAAAGCCGAAGAGGCCAAAGACTTCGGTTCGTCTCCGGTGGTTATCCGAAGAAAAGAATTCCACGCCGAAAAAATGTCTGCCGATGACGCGATTACCAACATGGAGCTGCTTGGCCATGATTTCTATCTGTTTTTGGATGCGGATAACGGCAAACCCAGTGTTGCCTACCGCCGAAAAGGGTGGAATTACGGCATCATCGCACTTGTCTAGAGAGCATTAGCCCAAAAGAGCTCCAAGGGTAAGATTGTAGGAGGATTGTCCCTGAAGACTTGGAGTCATTTTGGCATCGTTAATCAGTAAGTTGCTTCGCGCCGGAGAAGGCCGCATTCTTGGCAAACTTCGTAACTACGTGGTTGCGGTTAACGCCCTTGAAGAAGACTTTAAATTGCTAACCGACGAAGAGCTTCGGGGTGAAACCGAAGAGCTTCGCGCCAGATTCTCAGCGGGCGAATCACTAGACGACTTACTGCCGGAAGCATTCGCTGCAGTTCGTGAAGCAGCGACTCGCACCTTGGGCATGCGCCACTTCGATGTCCAAATCATGGGTGGCGCCGCTCTACACCTCGGCAATATCGCTGAAATGCGCACCGGTGAAGGTAAAACCCTAGTAGCCACACTTCCGGCCTATCTAAACGCGATTGCCGGCCGAGGCGTCCACGTGGTAACTGTGAACGACTTCCTAGCCGGCTATCAGAGTGAACTAATGGGTCGTGTATTCCGAGCTCTTGGAATGACCACCGGCTGCATAATCTCGAACCAGGATCCTCAGGTTCGTCGCGAGCAATACCAAGCCGACATCACCTACGGAACCAATAATGAATTCGGGTTCGACTTCCTTCGCGACAACATGGCGCACAGCCAGGCCGAATTGGTTCAGCGTGGTCACTACTACGCCATCATCGACGAAGTTGACTCGATTCTTATCGATGAGGCCCGCACCCCGCTAATCATCTCTGGTCCCGCTTCAGGTGACGTAAATCGCTGGTTCAACGAATTCGCAAAGATCGTGGACAAGCTTGAGCCAATCATCGACTACGAGGTTGACGAGAAGAAGCGAACCGTTGGAATTCTAGAGGCCGGTATCGAAAAGGTAGAAGACTACCTCGGTATCGACAACCTATATGAGTCTGCGAACACACCCCTGATCTCCTTTCTAAACAACGCCATTCGAGCGAAAGCTCTTTTCAAAAGAGACAAAGACTACGTGGTAATGAACGGAGAGGTGCTCATCGTCGACGAACACACCGGCCGCATGTTGGCAGGTCGTCGTTACAGTGAGGGAATGCATCAGGCGGTTGAGGCCAAAGAGGGTGTTGAGGTCAAAGCTGAGAACCAGACCCTGGCCACTATCACGCTTCAGAACTACTTCAGAAGTTATGGAAAGCTGGCCGGCATGACCGGTACCGCGGAAACCGAAGCCGGCGAATTTATGGCCACCTACAAGCTCGGAGTCATCGCAATTCCAACCAACCGTCCGATGATTCGCCTCGATCAAGCCGATTTGATTTACAAGAATGAAGAAGTCAAATTCGCTCAGGTGGTTGAAGACATCGCGGCTCGCCACGAAACCAAGCAGCCGGTTTTGATCGGAACTAACTCGGTTGAGAAGAGCGAGTACCTTTCGAAACTTTTGGCTAAGCGTGGAGTTCGTCACGAAGTACTGAATGCCAAAAACCATGCCCGTGAAGCCCACATCGTCGCTCAGGCCGGCCGTCTCGGCGCAGTGACCGTGGCTACCAATATGGCCGGTCGAGGCACCGACATCATGCTCGGTGGTAACGCCGAATTCCTTACCGTGGAGGCGCTCGCGGCCAAGAACCTCGACCCAGATACCAACGTCGAGGAATACCAAAAGGCCTGGGATAAAACCTTCGTCGAGATCAAGAACACGGTTGCCAAGGAAGCGGAAGATGTCGTTGCGGTAGGTGGCCTATACGTTCTCGGTACCGAGCGCCACGAATCGCGACGCATCGACAACCAGCTTCGCGGACGTGCCGGCCGCCAGGGTGACCCTGGCGAGTCACGTTTCTACCTGTCACTAACCGACGACCTGATGCGCGCTTTCAATTCAGGTGCCGCCGCAGCCATGATGAACCGTAGCGATATCCCAGACGACACCGCCATTGAATCCAAGTTGGTTTCTAGAGCTATCGCCAGCGCACAGTCTCAACTTGAAGGTCGTAATGCGGAAATCCGCAAGAACGTGCTGAAATATGACGACGTTATGTCGCGTCAACGTGATGCAATTTACAACGACCGTCGCCAGATTCTCGAGGGTGAAGATATCACCGGGCGAATCGACGATTTCTTATCCTCCGTCATTGAAACCGTTGTAAACCAGCACGCCGGAGAAGTCTCCAGCGATTGGGATCTAGAGGCTCTTTGGAAAGATTTGAAGGCCATCTATCCGCTCGGGCTTGAAATTTCCGAGGTACTCGCCGAGGCGGGCACCCGTGCCAGGCTAACCAAGAAGTTCTTGGTTGCCGAGTTAGTGAGCGACGCGAGAGTTGCCTACATCAAGCGGTCTGAAAGCATCGGTGCCGAAAGCATGCGCGAACTAGAGCGTCGCGTGGTTCTGTCCGTGGTAGACCGCAAGTGGCGCGAACACCTGTACGAAATGGATTACCTCAAGGAAGGAATCGGCCTTCGTGCCATGGCTCAGCGCGATCCGCTGGTTGAATACCAACGCGAGGGTTACGTCATGTTCCAGCAGATGACCGGGGCTATTCGTGAAGAGGCCATCATGTACATGTTCAATCTTGAAGTTCAGGTTGCCCCGGCACCTGAGCCTGAACCAGAAGAACTAACCTATAGCGCGCCTAGCGAAGAGGGAACCCCAGAGGTTACCGAAGTTCCCAAGGAGAATAAGCCCAACAAGGGCACACACACTCCCGGTAGCAGTTTCTTCAAGAGCTAAAGTACGGTGATTGCGGTTGCTAACCAGCGACCGACTCGATGTTCCAACCGAACCGTCATTGCTCGTGTTCTATTGCGGATTCGAAGTAGCACTATCGAGTCAATGAGCCCGGGTCTGCTTGATTCCTGGTGGATATCGGTCACGGTGACTCTGGGAAACGCAGCGGCGCTCTCGCCACGCTCCCTTCGAAGTGATGCCTGTTCAATTGCTCTCCGACGAAGCATTTGATAGACATCTTCGTTGATCAGCCCTCCGAGTTGGGTCACGCTTCTCGCTCCTTCAATTACTTCAATAATCGCGGGAGCAATGAACTCCAGCTCTTTGGAGGCATCGACCGCTTCAAACTTTGTTTCCCCTGAGT
>Ga0315908_10003558_pt1 | contig 11296 bp, 6 predicted proteins | sample LakEriMetagenome_12_FD_203520 | JGI IMG/M metagenome (GOLD analysis project Ga0315908, IMG submission 203520) | Freshwater fungal communities from buoy surface, Lake Erie, Ohio, United States - Buoy 4 MA124 | ecosystem: Environmental > Aquatic > Freshwater > Lake > Lake biofilm | place: USA...
ACTTGATCTAATTTACTTACATGCTCCGGATCTAATACATGTACTAAATCATCTCTATCTAAATATTCGTAAGCTAATACTCTAAAGATATAATCTAATACAGAAGTTGCACTTTTGATATTCGGATGATCTACCATACCGGCTGGTTCAAAGCGAGTGAAGATAAATTTATCTACAAACTCTTCTAAAGGCACACCATACTGAAGACCAACTGAAACAGCTACTGCAAAGCTATTTAATAAGCTACGCATTGTTGCTCCTTCTTTAGCCATATCAATAAAGATTTCTCCTAAAGTTCCATCTTTATATTCGCCAGTGCGTAAGAATAAGGCTTGACCACCTACTTTACTTTTAATAGTATAGCCATGACGTTTAGCTGGTAATTGTTTACGCTCAATAATTCTGCTTAACTGACGTTTCAATGTAGTATCTGGACTATCTTGAACACGCTTATTTACTTCTTCCAATAACTCATCAATGGTTAATTTACCTAAATCAACAATATTTGAATTGATTGCACTTTCTTCTGTAGCTGTTTCGTCTTTTTTCTTTTTATCGCTTTTGTTGCTTAATGGTTGGCTTAATTTAGAACCATCGCGATATAAAGCGCAAGCTTTCAATCCTAATTCCCAGCTTAATTGATAGCAATCTTTGATTTCTTCAATATTAGCTTCGTTTGGAAGATTGATTGTTTTTGAAATTGCACCAGAGATAAACGGTTGCACCGCTGCCATCATACGAATATGGCCGTGTGCATGGATATAACGCTCTCCTTTTTTACCACACTTGTTAGCGCAATCAAAAACGGATAAATGTTCTTCTTTTAAGAATGGAGCACCTTCAATTGTCATGGTACCACATACATAATCATTTGCTGCGTCTATTTCTTCTTCTGTAAATCCTAATGATTCTAAAAGATTGAAGCCCATATCATAATAAGCTTCTGGTTGGAAACCTAAGCGTTGCAAACACTCTTCGCCTAAATTATAAACGTTGAATACAAATCCAATTTCGAAAGCACTTTCTACTGCTGCATCTAATTTTTTAAGTTCTTCAGCAATAAATCCTTTTTCACTTAAGGTTTGGTGATTAATGAACGGTGCACCATCGAAGCTTGCATGTCCTTTTGCATATTTTACAATAGCATCCGTTTGCTCTTCAGTATAACCTAATTTAGTTAAGGCTGTAGGGATTGATTGATTGATAATTTTGAAATAACCACCGCCTGATAATTTTTTAAATTTCACTAATGCAAAATCTGGTTCAATACCTGTAGTATCGCAATCCATTACCAATCCAATTGTTCCGGTAGGAGCAATTACAGTTGCTTGTGCATTTCTGTAACCATATTTTTCACCATACATTACAGCGTCATCCCATGCTTTAGTAGCTGATTGTAATAAATAATCTGGACAGTATTTAGCGTTGATACCGGCTGGTTTAATTTCTAAACCTTCGTAAGCATCTGCCGCATCATAAGCTGCTGCACGATGATTTCTCATAACGCGCAACATGTGTTCTCTATTTTCTTTGAAACGAGGGAAAGCACCTAATGCTTGTGCCATCTCAGCAGAAGTTTTGTATGCAATACCGTTCATGATAGCAGAAATAGCTGCTGCTATAGCACGACCTTCTTCACTGTCATAAGCAATGCCACTTACCATCAACATAGATCCAAGGTTTGCATAACCTAAACCTAAAGTACGATAGTCGTAGCTTAATTGTGCAACTTCTGGTGAAGGGAATTGCGCCATCAATACAGAGATTTCTAATACTACGGTCCATAAACGAGCCATATATTCAAAACCAGCTACATCAAAGGTGCTCGTAGCTTCGTCAAAGAATCTACGAAGGTTTAAAGAAGCTAAGTTACATGCCGTATTATCTAAGAACATATACTCCGAGCAAGGATTAGAAGCTCTAATAGAACCACCTTCAGGACAAGTATGCCATTCGTTGATCGTAGTATTGTATTGCGTTCCAGGATCTGCACAACGCCAAGCAGAATAAGCAATTTTTTCCCAAAGTTGACGTGCAGGAATTTTCTTCATCACTTTTCCATCACTTCTACCTGTCATTTCCCAATCTTCGTTATTAGCTAAACGACGGAAAAATTCATTTGGAATACGTACAGAGTTATTAGAATTTTGACCAGAAACTGTTTTGTAAGCTTCGCCTTCATAATCAGAAGCATAACCTGCTGCAATAAGCGCTGCTACTTTCTTTTCTTCTTCTACTTTCCAATCGATGAAGTCAATAATTTCTGGGTGATCTAAATCTAAACAAACCATTTTTGCAGCACGACGAGTAGTACCACCACTTTTGATAGCACCAGCAGCACGGTCTCCAATTTTCAAGAAGCTCATTAAACCACTTGAAGTACCACCACCACTTAATTTTTCACCTTCTGCACGAATATTAGAATAGTTAGTTCCAACACCAGAACCGTATTTGAAAATTCTCGCTTCACGAACCCACAAATCCATGATACCACCTTCGTTTACCAAATCATCATCTACACTTAAGATAAAACATGCGTGTGGTTGAGGACGCTCATAAGCATTTTTAGAACGCTCTAATTTACCCGTAATTGGATCTACATAGAAGTGACCTTGTGCTTTACCATTGATACCATAACTATTAAACAAACCCGTATTAAACCATTGCGGTGAATTAGGCGCGCAACTTTGCATTAAAATACTATACACCAACTCATCATAAAAAACTTGAGCATCTTTTTCTGAAGCAAAGTAACCATATTGATAACCCCATGTTCTCCAACAATCAGCTAATCTATGTGCAACTTGTTTTACAGATGTTTCTCTTCCCAAACTTCCATCTGCTTGTGGAACACCAGCTTTTCTAAAATATTTTTGTGCTAAAATATCAGTAGCAATTTGAGACCAATGCGAAGGCACTTCCACATCTGTCATTTCAAATACTTTTTCACCATTTGGATTTCTAATTACAGAAGTTCTGTAATCATAAGAAAATTGTTCGTAAGGAGTTTGACTATCGCTGGTGTATTGACGATTAAATGCCAAGCCTTTGTTTGCTTTTTGTTTTGCTGCCTTCATAAATTCTATGTGTTGAGTGGGTTTGTTATTTTTTAATATTCCTTTAACTAAAAATTACTTTTTAGGAGGAAGTAACGAAATTATCTAAAAGAAAAATCTGTTGCAACTAAATTTATTCAGATACCTGTGGATAACATTTTCTTTTCTTTGCAGGCTTGCATTTGGCTTTTATTAATAAAAAATAACTTGCTTTTTTCAATAAAATTTATATATTATAATAACTAGGTTTTTGGTTGATTTATACATAAATACTTAAACAAAAAAAGGAGGCAATTGCCTCCCTTTTTTATCAAACTAATTTTTATTATTCTTTAGTAATTTTTCTTAACATTTTTTGTCCGTCTGCATTAATCTCAACAAAATACAAACCACTCGCTAAACCAGCTAAAGAAAACTCTTGTGAGAATTGCATGCCTACTTGTTCAAAATTTTGTTGACGTACCAATTGACCAGTAGCCGTAGTTATTTTTAATCCTAATTTATTAATAAATTCTGCAGCTTGAATAGCAACAGTAAATTTGTCAGCAGTTGGATTTGGATATACCAATGCTTCTTGAATATTAGCTGTTTGTTGAATACCTGCAGGACTTGCTCTTCTGAGCATCACCATATAATCTTCTGTTTCTCCAGATACATAAGATCCACAACCCAAATCAGAAGCAGGATTATTAGATAAATCGTTATTTAAAACAATACGCATGCCGGTTGCTTTGTTAGCAATCAATACATAGGGCACTTTGAAGGTACCTGTAATATAGAAATTTGATGCCGTTGTAGTACCTGACCAAACTTTTTCCGATGGCTCATAAGTCAAACTATTATTATAGTCAATAAAAGCTGTCACTTTAGCATCTGCATGATTAGCTGTTTTCAACGTATGATACACTTCAATTCTATACGTAGAATCGGCCATTAATTCAATTGGAGTAAGGTAGGTATTATCTGTACGTTGACGAATAGCTGTAGGGTTCTTAACGTGAGGACCACCTGTATTTAAAATAAAATTGTATAAGCGGAATGCACCTATATCGCTTGAATCTAAATCACTTTTTGTTGCTTGGTTTAAACAATAGCATTTGTATGGCAATACCGTATTTACAAACAAGGTATTAGAGTAAGCGGTATCATTGGTATTAGAACAAATAATTCTCAACTTATAATAATTTGGAAACTGAACCAACAAAGTCATAGTATCTCTATTTAAAGAGTTAGGTACAGGACCCCAATTAACTTGATCAAATGAATACATCCACTCTGTAATCAAACCAGATTTAAATTTCGTGTGTGTAGTGTCCGATAAAAACACCGTATAGCCCGGACATGCAGCTGTGTCTGAAGCTGTGGCGATGCCTGGATCTGGTAAACCTGTACATGGTGGATAATTTATATTTACCAAATAGTCTTCTGTTTCACCATAGGTGGTATAGCTTCCACATGGATTTATCGTTGCTACGGTTGGATTTCTTAAAATTACACGCATACCCGTGATGCCAATAGGTGCGTTAGCAGGTATGGTCATAGTATCGCCAACTGTTGGAGTTGCAAAAGAAGTATTTTTTTGAAATACTCTCTCGTTCGGTTCAAATACACCATTTTGGTTCATATCTATCCATACAGCTGCTGTAGCGTTATAAAAAGTTGACCAAGTGCTTAAACTAAGGATTTGAGAAACTTGAAATAAGTAATTTTTCTCTTTATACAATGGTGTGATTGGATTTAAATTAGTAAAATTAGTATACCCATTAGTAGCCGTTGCATTGCCAACCGTTGGCGTAGCCACACCATTATTCAGCATAATGGTACCTGATGCTTGATCAGTAATTTTTACATTGCCAATATCTACATACAAATTACTTGATGGAGCTGAATTGCAATAGCAAGAATAAAATGGTGCTAAAGAAATTAATTTCACTACAGTAGTATCTGATATATTTGAATTGGTACAGGTAATGATACATCTATAATAGGTGTTGGCAGCAATAGCTGTAGTTAATGAAGGTGTAGTGCTTCCTGCATTTACCCATGTGGTTGCATTGGTAGATTGTTGCCATAAATAAGTTAAACCCGCTGCTTGTGTAGCACCTATTAAACTTAGTGTAAAATTTACATTTGGACAAGGGGTGGCATTGCTGATAGTGCCTGCAATTGGAGAACCAGCACATGGTGTAAGTGGTATAATATTTACTAAATAGTCCTCAGTTTCGCCCCATGCATAAGTACCACAAGGGTTTATAGATGAAGGAAGGCTCGTTTCTACATTAATAACGCGCATAACAGTTGTGCCTGGAGTAGCTCCTAATGGAACATTAATATTACCTGTTTCAAAGTGAGGTCCACTTATTGCAGCTGCAGATACGTATGCTTGCTCACCTGGATCTAAAAATGATCCATTTTGATTATAGTCTATATAAATTTTAGTGCTGTTAAAATAGTTGCCGTTACAAGTACCAATCTGAACAGAGAAGGGATAAGCAGTACCTTGTAAAACTTGAGCAGCTGCAACAGAGGTCGTATAATTGGAATAAGTATTTAAAATACTTCCAGGACCTGGAGCTAGAGTAGCACAAGTGCTGGAGTTATTGATTCCACCAAAAGTTACATTGAAAATTTCTTCATCAAAAGTTGAAGTTGCATTAGATAGACAATAGCAAGCGGTGAATGAATTTACACCTACGGTAACTTGTGCAGAATTTGCTGTAGAACCACTAGAGGTACAAGTAACAATACAACGGTAGTCAGTAGCCGCTGTTTGTCCTACTACTGATGCTGCAGCAGATGTTGCACCTGCTATTGTTGCATTGGTAAATTGGGTATTGGTAATACCCGTGCCATTTGCAAGATTAGTCCAAGTACCTAAACCCGCCGGAGAATATTGCCATTGGTAGGTGATGCCAGACGCTAAGGTAGAACCGGTTAAACCTAATGCAAAGGTTTGTGTTGGACAAACACTGGGTAAAGTAGTTGTAGAGGTACCTGCCGTAACAGATCCGGAACAAGGTGTAGAAGCAATGACATTAAAATTATAATCTTCACACTCACCAAAAGAAAGACCCGTAGCACAATAATCCGTAATTACGGGAACCGTTGCGAAACGACATAAAACACGCATTCTGCGCACACCCGGCACAGCTGTAAACGGTACCGTAATCGTTGTTGTAAATAGCGTGGTAGCAGAATTAGGTGATACATACACATCTTCCCCTAAATCAGCAAAGCTATTATTCCCATTCCAGTCGATCCAAACTCTAAAACCTTGTTGCCATGAAGTACCCGATTGCATATTCAAGGTAATTGTCTGCCCTTGAATCTGAGAACAAGTTAACGCACTGTAAAAAATATAATTATTGGCATTACCGTTACAACCGGTATTATTATTAGTAATATTAGAAGCACCGCCTGTAGTGCTAAAATTATTAATCAAATCACCCGACGAACATGCAAAAGAAAAAGTTGGTCCACAAAAAGGAGCCTGTGCCTTTGCACTATCAATGGAAACAATACTAGCGAAAAAAACTAAGCTAAATATAATTTTAGCATACATTTTCGATAATAAAGAGGTAGCGTATTGGTTTTTCATATAAATGGTTAATTTAAATGCAATTAGTAGTCGGCAATTTAATACAATTTTATGGTAAAAAAAAGAATTTTAACCAATAAAAGAGCACTATATAGTTAAGACATATTATAAAAATATTGTGTTGGTTTTAGGCTGATTTTAATTTTTTTAAAAAAAGACGTACCTTTCCAAAAAATTTAACCATGCAATTTCCTAGCAATTTAAAGTACACCAAAGATCACGAATGGATTTCTATTGAAGGCACTACCGCTACAGTGGGTATTACTGAGTTTGCTCAACGCGAATTGGGCGATATCGTATATGTAGATATCCCTTCTGTAGGTAAAGCATTGAATATGAACGATATATTTGGTTCTGTAGAGGCTGTAAAAACAGTTTCCGACTTATATTTACCTTTAAGTGGTACTGTTACGGAAGTTAATGCAGCTTTGGAAACTAATCCAGAATTAGTAAATCAAGCACCTTACGAAGGCGGATGGATGGTTAAAATGTCCTTATCAAATGCAGAGGAAGCGGCTGGTTTATTAGATGCTGCTGCATACCAAGCATTGGTAGGCGCATAATGCTCCAAAAACTCTTTTTTATAGTACAAAAACGAGCAAAGTCCTTAACTTTTTTGTGGACCTTGCTCGTTTTTTATCTATGCTTAATGCCGAAAAAGAAAATTGCTCATATTCCCATTTTTGGCATAGATAAATTAGTACATGTCCTATTTTTTGGCATTTTCATGTTTTTATTACTATTCATCATGAAGCCTAACAAGTGGATGGTATCTTTTTTAATAGCTACCCTGTTTGGATGTTTAATAGAAGGACTTCAATATTATTTTACTTCCCTTGGAAGAAGTGGCGACTGGAAAGATATTATTGCAGATGCTTTAGGGGCAATAATTTTTGGATATTTGCATTATATACTTTCCAATAAATATAAAAACTAACACGTATAATTCAGTCTAACGTTCAAATGATCTACAGAAGCAAAGCACCCTTACGCATAGGATTAGCAGGCGGCGGCACAGATGTGAGTCCATATTGTGATGTCTATGGAGGTGCTATTCTAAATGCCAGTATTTCTTTATATGCTTATGCTAGCATAGAACCGCTTTCTACACCTGTTTTTAATTACGAAGCCACTGATCGTGGATCCTCTTTTTCTTTAGCACTAGAAAATAATTTACCTATCAATGGCGAATTAGATAATAAAATAGTTTCGCTTTATGGTCCAGTACCTAGTGGTTTTACCCTAAAAACCTATGTAGATGCCGCAGCCGGCTCTGGATTGGGAAGCTCTTCTACGCTGGTTGTAGCCATGCTAGGCGCTTTTGCAGAATGGATGCAAATACCACTTGGCGAATATGACGCTGCTCATTTGGCCTACCAAATAGAACGTGTCGATTTAAATATGGCGGGAGGCAAGCAAGATCAATATGCAGCTACGTTTGGAGGCTTCAATTTTATGGAATTTGGCGCTCAGGATAAAGTCATTGTCAATCCATTAAATATCAAACCTGCTTATATTGCTGAGTTAGAAAGCAATTTATTATTGTATTACACGGCTACGAGTCGTGTATCTTCACAAATAATAGAAAAGCAACGCGAAAATGTAATTGCAAAAAATACTATTTCCATTGAAGCTACCCATCAGTTGAAAGAACAAGCATTGCTTATGAAAAATGCTTTATTGAATGGCAAAATCGATGAAATTGGCGCTTTGCTGGATCATGGTTTTCAAAGCAAAAAACAAATGGCGCAGGGTATTTCTAATGAAAGTATCGATGAGCTATACGAATGTGCATTGAAAGCAGGAGCTAGTGGTGGCAAAATAAATGGAGCAGGTGGTGGTGGTTTTATGATGTTTTATTGTCCTGGCACTTCAAAATACGCAGTAGAAAATGCCTTAAAAAAATATGGCGGTTGGAGCTGCTCTTATCAATTTACAAAACAAGGATTATATACTTGGCAATTTTAATTTTCTGATATGCGCATAGCAATTGTTGGTCCGGCACATCCCTTACGTGAAGGTGGTATTACTACCTTCAACCATCGTCTTGCTCAGCAGTTACAAGCAGAAGGTCATGAAGTTTTGATCTATTCATTTTTCTTACAATATCCAAATTTTCTTTTCCCAGGCAGCTCTCAATTTACTAAAGATCCGGCTCCAGAGGGACTTAAAATTAAATCCATACTCAACTCAATTAATCCTTTCAACTGGATAAAATCCGGATGGCAAATACGAAAAGCTAAGCATGATGTTGTTATCGTTCGCTATTGGCTGCCTTTTATGGGACCTTGTCTAGGAACAGTTTTACGCATACTAAAAAGAAAAGAAACAAAAATTATTTGCATTGCCGACAACATGATTCCTCATGAAAAAAGAATTGGTGATCGCTTGTTTACAAAATACTTTTCAAAACCAATTGATGCATTTATTTGCATGAGTAAGAAAGTACAAAAAGATGTACATCTCTTTTCTAATAAGCCAAGTGTGTATACACCGCATCCTTTGTATGATAATTTTGGGGCACTAAGCACAAAGGATATAGCCTGTGCTCAATTGAATTTGAATCCGAACAAAAAATATATACTGTTCTTTGGTTTTATTCGTTCCTACAAAGGACTAGATTGGTTATTAGAAGCTATGGCCGATGAGCGTTTAGCAGCCGATGGAATAGAATTAATTGTTGCGGGTGAATTTTATGACGATGCTGAAATGTATCAGGAGATAATACAACAACATCAGCTCAATGCTCGTGTACATTTATTTACCCAATTCATTCCTAATGAAGCTGTAAGCACTTATTTTAGTGCTGCAGATGTAGTGGTACAACCCTATAAGCATGCCACACAAAGCGGTATTACACAAATTGCTTATCATTTCGAAAAACCTATGATTGTAACAAATGTAGGTGGCTTAGCAGAAGGGGTACCGCACGGTAAAGTTGGTTTCATTGCAGCACCCACTCCAACATCGATTGCCGATGCTATTCATTCTTTTTATCAAGCCAATAGCTTAACTGATTTTGAAAAAACTATTAAAATAGAAAAAGCAAAATACAGTTGGGATACCTTTACAAAAGTGCTTTTAGGAAACTATTAAAACAATAAAGGAGAATCGAAATCTAACTTAGTTTTACCTAAATGCTTGTATGTTTTTTCGGTGGCTTCTCTTCCTCTTGGAGTTCTAATGATATAACCTTCTTGAATTAAAAAAGGCTCATATACCTCTTCAATAGTACCGGCTTCTTCGCCTACAGCAGTAGCAATATTATTAATACCTACTGGTCCGCCTTTAAACTTCTGTACTAAACAAGAAAGAATTTTATTATCCATTTCATCTAAACCATTAGCATCTACTTGCAATGCAGAAAGGCCGTGATGGGCAATATCTAAATCAATAGTACCATTACCTAATACTTGAGCAAAATCGCGCATACGGCGCAATAAACCATTAGCAATACGTGGCGTACCTCTACTTCTTCTGGCTATTTCCATAGCCGCATCAGAAGTAATTTTAACTTTTAATAGATGTGCTGCACGCATAATAATGCGTTGCAATACATCGGCGGTATAATATTCTAGTCGCGATTTAATTCCAAAACGGGATAATAAAGGAGCGGTTAACAAACCTGAACGAGTGGTAGCACCAACGAGTGTGAAGGGATTTAAAGATATTTGCACCGATCGAGCAGCAGGACCGCTATCAATCATAATATCTAATTTAAAATCTTCCATGGCTGCGTATAAATACTCTTCCACTACATTACTCAAGCGATGAATCTCATCTATAAATAATACATCTCTAGGCTCCAAACTGGTAAGCAATCCTGCTAAGTCGCCCGGTTTTTCAATAACTGGACCACTTGTTTCTTTAATACCCACACCTAATTCATTAGCTACAATTCTTGATAAAGTTGTTTTACCTAAACCTGGAGGTCCGTGAAATAAAATATGGTCTAATGCTTCTCCTCTAAGGTTAGCCGCCTTTACAAAGATGCGTAGGTTTTCAATTAATTGGGGTTGCCCAGCAAAGTCTTCAATGCTTTGCGGACGAATCGTATTTTCATACTCTCGTTCTTGTGCACTTAGATGCTCATTAGGACGTACATTAGAATTGCTCATTGCATAAAGATAAATAAACTAATACGTTACATTCACACCACCGAAATTATTTTTCTGAATTTGTCTGTTGCCCACATTTTTTAACGGCACGCACTTCATCATAGGTTACTGCATTATCTAGCGCAGCTATAATTTCTGCCAAACCCTTATCTGGCATGTTGTCTATTGCTTTTTGTATCCATTTAATCTTTTGCTCATCTATAATTTCTTCCAACAGCATTTTGCCTTCTTCTACATAAGCAACAAGATGGTTGAATACGGTGCTTGCAGTAAGTGATCGCACGATAGCAATATCTTCAATGGTCTTACCTTCCTTGAACAATCGAAAACTGAGGGCTTTTGTACTTTCCTTAACTGCTTTAGTAACCGCTTGCGTACTAGTTATTTTTGGTTTTATGTTTAATACTTCGCGTAATAAAGGAGCAGCCTCTTTGGCTTCCATTATACCATCGGCTAACAGTTTTGCTTGTTTTAAATGATGCTCCCACAAATGATAACGTTGCTCAATAGCTTTTAAAGAGCGC
>Ga0315908_10003560_pt1 | contig 11295 bp, 5 predicted proteins | sample LakEriMetagenome_12_FD_203520 | JGI IMG/M metagenome (GOLD analysis project Ga0315908, IMG submission 203520) | Freshwater fungal communities from buoy surface, Lake Erie, Ohio, United States - Buoy 4 MA124 | ecosystem: Environmental > Aquatic > Freshwater > Lake > Lake biofilm | place: USA...
GGCCGATTAATTTCTATTCTATCCTAGCCAGAGCATGTGAATCGAGGAAACGAGATTTATGAGCTCGGAGTGAGCTCGGAGCAATCCATATCCATATCCATAGCTTCAACCTCAACACAACGCACTTCGGTCTGTCTGGTATCCGTACCAAGACAGAAGATGCAGGGGGGCTTCGCTAACTCTGGCAAGGCATTTTCACTTCCCGCGCCACCAAGCAACAAAAGTGGCATAAGCCACCATAGTTGCTCTGTGGACTTCTATCGTTCATTATAGGCGCTACTATGTGACTATGGCAAAAAAGGGGCTGTTACTAGTGCAGACCTCACCTTTGTGCCGACGAAGGGCCCAGGGTGTTTGCAAACCCATGGGACCTTCTCCGCCATCGGCCATGAAAAAGGAAAAGAGAGAGACCACTTGTGGTCTATTAGAGATAAACCGCTTGCGGTTGTTAATAGGAAATTGGAATCCTGACTGTTGAGGCAGGATTGAAAATGATGATAGGAATTCAACAATGTTAATTCCGATGTGTAGGGAGATCCTGACTGTTGGGGCAGGATTGGGAGGGAGATCCTGACTGTTGGGGCAGGATTGGGAGAAAGCAGCGTCAGCAACTGTTCCGTTGGATCCAAAGTTGATGAAGCAGTGATTAACTCCGTGAAGAAGGGGTGGGATGGTGGGTGGGTTGGTGGGATTGTGGCTGTAGTGTTGTGAATACTACTGTTGGTGCGTATGTAGTAAGTAAATGGAATCCTGACTGTTGGGGCAGAATTCCGATCCTGACTGTTGGGGCAGGACACCTGACTGTTGGGGCAGGATTTTAGGCTTGATGGAATGCTGACTGTTGGGGCAGAATTCCGATCCTGACTGTTGGGGCAGGACACCTGACTGTTGGGGCAGGATTTTAGGCTTGAATGGAATGCTGACTGTTGGGGCAGAATTCCGATCCTGACTGTTGGGGCAGGACACCTGACTGTTGGGGCAGGATTTTAGGCTGTGTGTAGGTAGTAGGTGAAATACTAACGTAGTTGGGGTACGTATTGGTTTGGGATTAGATTGTATGTGCCAGCTTTTAACATGATGCTGGCGTAATCCTGCATCAACGGATGGGCTTGCACGTGAAGGTAACGGAGCATTGCATCTGATTTCCACCGGCCAATCAGGCGGATGATATTAGTGTCAACTTTGCCAAGCATAAGGGCTTGTGCACCAGCTGCGCGGAGACTTCTTGCTGATACCTCTTTTTTAAGGAAACCTATGGTTGTGTCTCCAAGGTAATCAATACTATCTCGTAGCGTTTGAGTGATGTATTTAGCCGTGACTTTTAAGTTGGTGTTGTACACACGTGAGAGTGGGGTGTTAGGTGGAGCATTATTTGAACGTAGGTAGATGACTCTGCGAACTATTGCTTTTACAGGGCAGAGAAACTGGTCCCCCGATCGTGCATGACCAATGACTTCACCTCGAACCCCGTTCTTCTGGTCGGTGAAGGTAAGGGAAGCAAATCGCGCCTGTAGGAGTTGAGCATCTGTGGCCACAAGTAGATTAAGGCGATTAGGGCCAATGAAGAGTTGTACATCTTCTAGCCTAAAGGGGTTGATATCATTGTCAGTGTATTCTCCCGGTCGAAGAAGGAAAAAGAAGGCAATGATGATCATATCGGCAACGGCCTTGAACAGTTCTGAAGTTGCATGTTGTGCCAGAATAGCCACTCGACGTATGACTTGGATAGGGATTGGTTTTACTCGATCAGGGGCAGGATCTGACTTTTTCCAACAGGAGATCATACGCTTCAGTCGAAAGTCCATCACATGATCCGAGTTGAGGCGTGGGTCTTTGGCCCCCACGTTGAGGAACGCCTGCGCAACGTGCCGTACGTAATCTTCAACCGATCGAGCCCTGATGGAATCTCCACTGGCTGATAGTTCTCCGCAGTGAACTCGTACGGCGAAGACTTGTAAGAACTGTACTTTGTTGCTGTAGGTTTGGAGAAAGGGGTCGAGGCCCAGCTCACCTGTAAACTCTTTCCAGATTTCCCATGCGGTGATTGCACTTTTGGCTCGACCAGGAGAGACTCCTTGCTGGACTGCTTTCGAAGCAGTGCTGAGATCACGGCAGAAGTCACTTGCTTGCTGGGTGTCCAAACCTGAGGTAAAGCGTGCTGTGGGATAAAAGAGGCAATGTCAGATAGTTGATTAGTCCAATTGAGAGCGAAGTTGCGTGACAAAGAGTCAGCTATTGGGTTGGATGGTCCTGAGATATAGTCAAAACGCGGGACATATCGATGAAATCGTTGGTGCATACCAAATAGTCGTAGGAGATAAGCTGGAGGAGAGTTGGTAGAGGTGCTACCTTTTCGCTCCCAGAAAGTAGTGCTGAGATTGTCTCCTTTTGAAAGAACGGTGCGCTCACGGATATCATAGCACTGGCTGATACATTCTAGATGGATGAGACCACCTGCAAGCTCCAGGTCGGAGTTTGAGATGGTACCGTGTGGATTCTTGTCCGTCTTTAGCTGGGAGGAAATGCAGTGTGGCCATTCGTATCGCCATACAACTGGGGTGGCGGGTACAAATCCTTCTCTTGGTGGGAGGTCAGAGCTTGGGAACCAGATACCTCCTGCACCAAGACCAGACGCGTCGTGCTGACCCTCTGCAACGGGTGGCAGCGGCACAAGTTCGGCGATGCGAGTGGGTCGGGCGGATATGTTTTCATGCATCCACCGGAAGTCCTCAAGGGCATGGTGGACCCCTTTATCAAGTGCAAGACGTCCTTTGGTGGTAGACGAGAATGCATTTTGCATGGTGCTGAAGATGTGGCGTGCTCCTGGCAAAGCAAGTGACATAGATCGAAGTTCCCCCAGGATTTTGTGCCATTTCTTGACACTAATTCGTCGCTGTGAGGTTGGGACTTCATCAAGGATTTCTTTCAAACGAGCTACTCTATGAGGCGGGAGGCTGATGGTTAGCGCTTCAGAATCAATGACCCACCCCAAAACCAATTTGATAGTACTCCAAGACCCATCACCCTCACGTAGCTTTTTGACCGAGACTGGTTCCTTTCGAGTTGGAGCATCAGTTGGGGACAGCGGACGAAAGACCTCGTCAATTGCACCCAATAGTATTCGACGTACCCGCTGTTGTTGCTGTGATTGTGCGAGGCCTACAAAGTCATCAACATATATGTCAACATATTCGATGGGTGGTCCTTCTGTTGGGAGTGAGGGATCTCTGGTTGGAATGGGAGAGGGCTCAAGGACTGCAGAAGACTCAGGTTGTACTTGAAATGACTCATGTGAGGGAGGTGTAATGCTTTCAGCCAGCTCGTCAAGGTGGTGGGCTGGCGGATTAAAGTTAGTATTAATCCTGGCGTTGGCAATATCTGCAATGGTTTCCGTTGCAGTGCAGAAGATTGGAGGACTGTTTTTCCATCCCATTGGCAAGACCAGTGGAAATGCGATCAGTGGCTCTTCCCCTGGGAGGGTTGGAAAGATGACTCCTAACTTGGGTATATCATCCACAATAAGGCCAATGCGATAGAAACCATCACTTAGGTCAAGCTTGATCATGTTGACTGGGCCATGGTTGGGGTTGGCAAATAAAATTTCTCGGAGGATTCGGTCCAAGGCATGACCAAATTGCATGGATTCCATTGCCGCTAAAGGAAGGGTGTCTTTGTTAATACCCCACCAGCTGTAATCACCAATCCATCTTGGCCGTCGGCCACGTTGGGGCACAACTCCTGGCGGAGAAAGTCGGATGCCGGGGAGGTGGAGTACATCCTTCGCTGGGAGGACTATCCATTCTCCTTTGTTGATCATGTCGACGAATTCCTCGTGAAGAAAGTCAATATATTGAAGTGCGGAGCGATGCGGGCCTCGCTTGGAGGCGCGCTGAAGTTGTTTTCGGGTCCATGGTGGCGTTGCGAATTTGACCGGGGCACCTTTGTACGCGTAGGAGCGTAGTAGGCGTCGAGCTGGGTGAGGGAGGTTGTCCAGGGACGAGAAGTCGCTGGTTGGGCGGCGTTGGTTCACAAGACCGTGCCAACCCAATCGCTTAAGTGCAAATGCATCACGAACAATCAACTCACCGAGGTCAGATGGTAACTCAGCCATGTCGAAGATGTCTCCTCGCTTGGACGGTGGTGCAGGCAGCGGAGGGGCTTTTCTTTTGACGGGCTGTGAAGTTATGGACTGGACAGGAGGTGGAACTTGAGGATGAAGGACATTTGAAGGAAGCAATTGGGGTGGCGACAGGGAAGGTGCAAGAGTAGACACAGAAGCAGATTGTCTAATAACATTTACATTTGCACTATTTCCCACGCCAATTTGTCATTCTTGCTTGTACCCATGATCACGGCACCAATTCACCATTGGTATGTATTCAGTAGGGGTGTAGTTGATGTGATCTGCCTTACACGGGCAACTGGTGTTGCATATCCCCTTGGTGTGCCAAGCCAGGCACATATCCTTGTCTGCTTGTACTTTGGAAGGAGGTAGACGAACAATTTTGTCCTGCTTGATCTTCTTCCGGATCTCGGCGCATTTGGTTGCTGAGGACTTATAGATCCCAAACAAGGAGCTGTTGAATCCAGGGTTTTCGACTTTGGTATTACCAGTGGTGGTGAGAGGGGTGATGGTTAAGGGTGGGCCACCTGGAGTGAGTGTTCCAGGAGGTGCGCCTGTAATGGGGGTGAGGGTAGACATGTCCGTAGCTACCGTACCACCAGAGCCGAGGGTGCCAGGGACGGTTCCACCATAGAAATTGAGAATCACAGCGACCTTGTACTTGACGATGAAGGTGGGAGAGATGATAGGTTCCCACACTTTGCGGAGTTTGATGTAGTTGATGATTTCCAATGGGTCGGGACACTGTGCATGTATACCTCGTTGAAGTTCTCGGAAGTAGACTGTCAGACGGTCCATGATCCATGTCAGGTGGTATACTCCTTTAAGACTCGTCGTCCCAGGAATAGAAGTTTGGTAGTTGGCCCAATCCGGGTCAAAGTGCTTCATGGCATGATAGTGGATGGACATGAAGGCAGTGATTGGATGGCCTGGCGGGAGCACCGTCATGTATAGGGCCAACATGCGGAGGATGACTCGTATGGATCCCTCTTTGGTAGGGATGGTGACGCTGGCTGTAAGGAGTTGTTTGGCATCAGCCAGAGTTGCAGTGGCTCCACCACTCGTAATTAGGGAGTGGTGCATGGCATGCTCTTGTGCCTGTCGCGTATTGCTGTCGCCGAACTTGAACGGATTGGCAGCACTACCTGACTCTAACTCATCAGCATTGGTGACTGTCCAATGTGCAGTCGACAACTGCTGGAGGAGCTCCATGTTTGGGAGCCAAGGGTCAGGTGAGTGATTACTACCCAGGGTAGACATATTGTTTCGATATTCCCCTTGGAGGACTGCAAGTCGACCACGATGATTGCCCGATGCCATTTTCTTCCATATGGATGCTATTCCATGCACATCGATAGCCATTGAAATCTGGAGGAGGGTGGCGAAGGCATCATCTCCCAACCACTCTTGTGTAGCATTATCCTCCTTTGCTAGTTTGGCTGCCGCTGCTTGATTGAGACGAGCCTCGTCGGCGGTCTGGCGGGCGGTGAGGTGAGTCAGGACCGGCGCCAAATCAAACGAGGGAGTAAGAGGGCCAGTGAGTGTGGACATGTAATGTTGGAGATGTTGGCTGGAATGGGTCAGGAGATTGACGTTCCTTGGGGCGGGCAGAGGCCGAGCAATGCTTACCAGTGGACTGCCGCCTGCCACACTGATTGTGATGGCCATCCTCACAAAGTTTGTGAGGGCAAGGCAAGCGGCCTCTGTTCCTTCTGCCTGCATGAGAGGATAGACTTCATCAAAGAAGGCTCGAGGTTGCATACCATCAGTATGGGTGAGGATGATACCCACATATTGTGATGGGATGATTACTGCATTACGAGTCCGAAGTAGCTCAGTATTTGGATCGCCGACGTTGAAAGGCCCAAGCTGGAGGTCCGGATCATTGTCAGTGGCCAGGGCAGTTAGGATACCGGCCATGGTTGGCACGAGGACATCAGTAGTCGTCTGATTGAAGGTAGTGGGTAGTACCTCGACAAGGATGCCATTTCCCATGATAAACTCACTGTCCCAGCCATAGTACTTATCATCTACTGCGACGTCCGGAGGAAGACCGTAGCCTTGTTGCTTCTGGAAGAGGAGGCTGATAACACGAAGCTTGCCCGTATTGTCAAGGATGAGGATGGAGGTAGGATGACGAAGATTGGAGGCCGATGCTAGTTGGGCACGGACCGAGGTTGGTGTAGCAGGAGCAGCGTCGATCAGGTACGGCCGAGATGCTGCTTCGTACAGGCTTAGATGTGGATCAGGAGGTTGCGCACCGAAGAGAGCCGCGAGGCTGAAGGTGGGCGGAGGTGCTGCCATATTGCTGGTAAGCAGGTGGATGCGCCGGTAGGCCGATTAATTTCTATTCTATCCTAGCCAGAGCATGTGAATCGAGGAAACGAGATTTATGAGCTCGGAGTGAGCTCGGAGCAATCCATATCCATATCCATAGCTTCAACCTCAACACAACGCACTTCGGTCTGTCTGGTATCCGTACCAAGACAGAAGATGCAGGGGGGCTTCGCTAACTCTGGCAAGGCATTTTCACTTCCCGCGCCACCAAGCAACAAAAGTGGCATAAGCCACCATAGTTGCTCTGTGGACTTCTATCGTTCATTATAGGCGCTACTATGTGACTATGGCAAAAAAGGGGCTGTTACTAGTGCAGACCTCACCTTTGTGCCGACGAAGGGCCCAGGGTGTTTGCAAACCCATGGGACCTTCTCCGCCATCGGCCATGAAAAAGGAAAAGAGAGAGACCACTTGTGGTCTATTAGAGATAAACCGCTTGCGGTTGTTAATAGGAAATTGGAATCCTGACTGTTGAGGCAGGATTGAAAATGATGATAGGAATTCAACAATGTTAATTCCGATGTGTAGGGAGATCCTGACTGTTGGGGCAGGATTGGGAGGGAGATCCTGACTGTTGGGGCAGGATTGGGAGAAAGCAGCGTCAGCAACTGTTCCGTTGGATCCAAAGTTGATGAAGCAGTGATTAACTCCGTGAAGAAGGGGTGGGATGGTGGGTGGGTTGGTGGGATTGTGGCTGTAGTGTTGTGAATACTACTGTTGGTGCGTATGTAGTAAGTAAATGGAATCCTGACTGTTGGGGCAGAATTCCGATCCTGACTGTTGGGGCAGGACACCTGACTGTTGGGGCAGGATTTTAGGCTTGATGGAATGCTGACTGTTGGGGCAGAATTCCGATCCTGACTGTTGGGGCAGGACACCTGACTGTTGGGGCAGGATTTTAGGCTTGAATGGAATGCTGACTGTTGGGGCAGAATTCCGATCCTGACTGTTGGGGCAGGACACCTGACTGTTGGGGCAGGATTTTAGGCTGTGTGTAGGTAGTAGGTGAAATACTAACGTAGTTGGGGTACGTATTGGTTTGGGATTAGATTGTATGTGCCAGCTTTTAACATGATGCTGGCGTAATCCTGCATCAACGGATGGGCTTGCACGTGAAGGTAACGGAGCATTGCATCTGATTTCCACCGGCCAATCAGGCGGATGATATTAGTGTCAACTTTGCCAAGCATAAGGGCTTGTGCACCAGCTGCGCGGAGACTTCTTGCTGATACCTCTTTTTTAAGGAAACCTATGGTTGTGTCTCCAAGGTAATCAATACTATCTCGTAGCGTTTGAGTGATGTATTTAGCCGTGACTTTTAAGTTGGTGTTGTACACACGTGAGAGTGGGGTGTTAGGTGGAGCATTATTTGAACGTAGGTAGATGACTCTGCGAACTATTGCTTTTACAGGGCAGAGAAACTGGTCCCCCGATCGTGCATGACCAATGACTTCACCTCGAACCCCGTTCTTCTGGTCGGTGAAGGTAAGGGAAGCAAATCGCGCCTGTAGGAGTTGAGCATCTGTGGCCACAAGTAGATTAAGGCGATTAGGGCCAATGAAGAGTTGTACATCTTCTAGCCTAAAGGGGTTGATATCATTGTCAGTGTATTCTCCCGGTCGAAGAAGGAAAAAGAAGGCAATGATGATCATATCGGCAACGGCCTTGAACAGTTCTGAAGTTGCATGTTGTGCCAGAATAGCCACTCGACGTATGACTTGGATAGGGATTGGTTTTACTCGATCAGGGGCAGGATCTGACTTTTTCCAACAGGAGATCATACGCTTCAGTCGAAAGTCCATCACATGATCCGAGTTGAGGCGTGGGTCTTTGGCCCCCACGTTGAGGAACGCCTGCGCAACGTGCCGTACGTAATCTTCAACCGATCGAGCCCTGATGGAATCTCCACTGGCTGATAGTTCTCCGCAGTGAACTCGTACGGCGAAGACTTGTAAGAACTGTACTTTGTTGCTGTAGGTTTGGAGAAAGGGGTCGAGGCCCAGCTCACCTGTAAACTCTTTCCAGATTTCCCATGCGGTGATTGCACTTTTGGCTCGACCAGGAGAGACTCCTTGCTGGACTGCTTTCGAAGCAGTGCTGAGATCACGGCAGAAGTCACTTGCTTGCTGGGTGTCCAAACCTGAGGTAAAGCGTGCTGTGGGATAAAAGAGGCAATGTCAGATAGTTGATTAGTCCAATTGAGAGCGAAGTTGCGTGACAAAGAGTCAGCTATTGGGTTGGATGGTCCTGAGATATAGTCAAAACGCGGGACATATCGATGAAATCGTTGGTGCATACCAAATAGTCGTAGGAGATAAGCTGGAGGAGAGTTGGTAGAGGTGCTACCTTTTCGCTCCCAGAAAGTAGTGCTGAGATTGTCTCCTTTTGAAAGAACGGTGCGCTCACGGATATCATAGCACTGGCTGATACATTCTAGATGGATGAGACCACCTGCAAGCTCCAGGTCGGAGTTTGAGATGGTACCGTGTGGATTCTTGTCCGTCTTTAGCTGGGAGGAAATGCAGTGTGGCCATTCGTATCGCCATACAACTGGGGTGGCGGGTACAAATCCTTCTCTTGGTGGGAGGTCAGAGCTTGGGAACCAGATACCTCCTGCACCAAGACCAGACGCGTCGTGCTGACCCTCTGCAACGGGTGGCAGCGGCACAAGTTCGGCGATGCGAGTGGGTCGGGCGGATATGTTTTCATGCATCCACCGGAAGTCCTCAAGGGCATGGTGGACCCCTTTATCAAGTGCAAGACGTCCTTTGGTGGTAGACGAGAATGCATTTTGCATGGTGCTGAAGATGTGGCGTGCTCCTGGCAAAGCAAGTGACATAGATCGAAGTTCCCCCAGGATTTTGTGCCATTTCTTGACACTAATTCGTCGCTGTGAGGTTGGGACTTCATCAAGGATTTCTTTCAAACGAGCTACTCTATGAGGCGGGAGGCTGATGGTTAGCGCTTCAGAATCAATGACCCACCCCAAAACCAATTTGATAGTACTCCAAGACCCATCACCCTCACGTAGCTTTTTGACCGAGACTGGTTCCTTTCGAGTTGGAGCATCAGTTGGGGACAGCGGACGAAAGACCTCGTCAATTGCACCCAATAGTATTCGACGTACCCGCTGTTGTTGCTGTGATTGTGCGAGGCCTACAAAGTCATCAACATATATGTCAACATATTCGATGGGTGGTCCTTCTGTTGGGAGTGAGGGATCTCTGGTTGGAATGGGAGAGGGCTCAAGGACTGCAGAAGACTCAGGTTGTACTTGAAATGACTCATGTGAGGGAGGTGTAATGCTTTCAGCCAGCTCGTCAAGGTGGTGGGCTGGCGGATTAAAGTTAGTATTAATCCTGGCGTTGGCAATATCTGCAATGGTTTCCGTTGCAGTGCAGAAGATTGGAGGACTGTTTTTCCATCCCATTGGCAAGACCAGTGGAAATGCGATCAGTGGCTCTTCCCCTGGGAGGGTTGGAAAGATGACTCCTAACTTGGGTATATCATCCACAATAAGGCCAATGCGATAGAAACCATCACTTAGGTCAAGCTTGATCATGTTGACTGGGCCATGGTTGGGGTTGGCAAATAAAATTTCTCGGAGGATTCGGTCCAAGGCATGACCAAATTGCATGGATTCCATTGCCGCTAAAGGAAGGGTGTCTTTGTTAATACCCCACCAGCTGTAATCACCAATCCATCTTGGCCGTCGGCCACGTTGGGGCACAACTCCTGGCGGAGAAAGTCGGATGCCGGGGAGGTGGAGTACATCCTTCGCTGGGAGGACTATCCATTCTCCTTTGTTGATCATGTCGACGAATTCCTCGTGAAGAAAGTCAATATATTGAAGTGCGGAGCGATGCGGGCCTCGCTTGGAGGCGCGCTGAAGTTGTTTTCGGGTCCATGGTGGCGTTGCGAATTTGACCGGGGCACCTTTGTACGCGTAGGAGCGTAGTAGGCGTCGAGCTGGGTGAGGGAGGTTGTCCAGGGACGAGAAGTCGCTGGTTGGGCGGCGTTGGTTCACAAGACCGTGCCAACCCAATCGCTTAAGTGCAAATGCATCACGAACAATCAACTCACCGAGGTCAGATGGTAACTCAGCCATGTCGAAGATGTCTCCTCGCTTGGACGGTGGTGCAGGCAGCGGAGGGGCTTTTCTTTTGACGGGCTGTGAAGTTATGGACTGGACAGGAGGTGGAACTTGAGGATGAAGGACATTTGAAGGAAGCAATTGGGGTGGCGACAGGGAAGGTGCAAGAGTAGACACAGAAGCAGATTGTCTAATAACATTTACATTTGCACTATTTCCCACGCCAATTTGTCATTCTTGCTTGTACCCATGATCACGGCACCAATTCACCATTGGTATGTATTCAGTAGGGGTGTAGTTGATGTGATCTGCCTTACACGGGCAACTGGTGTTGCATATCCCCTTGGTGTGCCAAGCCAGGCACATATCCTTGTCTGCTTGTACTTTGGAAGGAGGTAGACGAACAATTTTGTCCTGCTTGATCTTCTTCCGGATCTCGGCGCATTTGGTTGCTGAGGACTTATAGATCCCAAACAAGGAGCTGTTGAATCCAGGGTTTTCGACTTTGGTATTACCAGTGGTGGTGAGAGGGGTGATGGTTAAGGGTGGGCCACCTGGAGTGAGTGTTCCAGGAGGTGCGCCTGTAATGGGGGTGAGGGTAGACATGTCCGTAGCTACCGTACCACCAGAGCCGAGGGTGCCAGGGACGGTTCCACCATAGAAATTGAGAATCACAGCGACCTTGTACTTGACGATGAAGGTGGGAGAGATGATAGGTTCCCACACTTTGCGGAGTTTGATG
>Ga0315908_10003562_pt1 | contig 11295 bp, 11 predicted proteins | sample LakEriMetagenome_12_FD_203520 | JGI IMG/M metagenome (GOLD analysis project Ga0315908, IMG submission 203520) | Freshwater fungal communities from buoy surface, Lake Erie, Ohio, United States - Buoy 4 MA124 | ecosystem: Environmental > Aquatic > Freshwater > Lake > Lake biofilm | place: USA...
CCCCCACCGCCGCGTCCACCCCCCCCCCGGCGACCACCCCCCCCCCCCCCCCCCCCCCCCGCCCGCTTGCTCGCAGGCTGGAGCCCCTTCCCCACCTCCGGCTTCTCCAACGCCTTTGCCAGCGCCAACGCCTTCGCCAACGCTGGCGGCGGCTACTTTGGCCCCTGCGGTGGCGGCTCCAACGCGAACGCAGGTGTGCGTGTGGGGGGGGGGATGATGCTGGCGCACCGGGGCTCCTGATGAGTGCCAGCAGCCAGCCCGGCCCAGCACCCTGCTGCCGGCCTAAATTGCTGGTGCTTGAGCGTGGTAGCAGCACCTCGCCCAGCCATCGCTGCCGTGTCTGGGCCCACAACTTACACTCCCCCCCTGCCGCTCCCTTGACCACCCGCCCCTGCAGCGGCCGCGGCCCAGGCCACTGCCGGCAGCGGCGGCTTCAGCCCCTTCTACGGCGGCAACAGCTTCGCGCAGGCGCAGGCGTTCGCCCAGGCCAACGCCAACTCCGGCTCCTGCTTCTACCCCTACAAAAGCTACGGCCGGAAGTGAGGGCGGGGCGTGGCACTACAACCCCGGCAGCGCTGCGTGGTCACCCAGCAGCTTGCAGTGATGAGGGGTGGCATGCCTGCTGGTGAATAATCAGGGCCGTGCCAGGGGGGGTTGCCTGGGGGTTTGAGGGGCATGCTCTCCAGCTGCGGCTGCCCAGGGCAGGCTGGCCTGTGGCACAGGCACAGCAGGCAGGCGGCCGCGGGTTGTGGTGCCGCAGCATCAGGGCATGTGTTTTGTTGTGCATGGCTTGTGTTGGCTTGCTGCTGCCCAGGGTCGTGCGTGACGCCCTGGCAGCGTGTATCATCATTGCTGGCCGTGCATTGCTCCTGGACCTTGGGAGTTGTGGCTGCCTGTGAGCCTGCAGCCGGCCGTGCCTTGGAGTTGCCGTCCCTGTGGAGCGGGCTAGCAAAGTGGTTGCCTGGCATGCGGGGTGCTGCTGCTGGCCGTTTGGTCGTGCTGTAGCTGGGGATGCCTTTGCGCGGGTTTTTTGCATCTTTAGCAGCTGCTCTTTAGCGCCGGCTCAGGCTGTGTAATCGGAAAGCCAGGAGGATCCTGGGAGCAGCAGCATGCCAGAGGCCGTGCTTCGGCCTAAACCCCTGCCCGTCACTGCCTGCAACGCTCATGCTGCCGCCCGCCCTGCCGCCGCTGCCCCTGCTTCACTGTCCGTCGCCTCGCCGCCCGCCTGCTGCTGCCGGCAGCCCTCCGCCGCCACCGCGGCCCGCAGCAGCCGCATCACATCCCCCTCATCCGCCACATTCACCGCTGCCAGCTGCGCCACCAGCTCCTGGTAGCGCGCCTCCCTGCAGCGGGGGGGGGGGGCATTGGAGCGAGGGCTCCGCTGATGAGCAATGCCTGCGCATGCTCTTGGGCATCCTCCGAGGCATCAGCACACCCCAGCAAAGCCAGACATCTGCGTGCTTCGACACCGCCTCTGCATCATGTCGATCATAATTCCAGGAGCAGACAGCAGCCTAACACTAGCCGCCTTGCAGCAGCGCCGCGCCACCTGGCTGCCAGCTCGGGCGTGCCCAGCCGAGGGATGGGCTGCCCCGCCTCCAGCAGAGCAATCACCGCCGCCGCCCTCTCCAGCACCGCCTCGCCCACGCCACACAGGCGGGCGCAGTGCACCTGCTGGCAGCCGGGCAGCGCAGCTCTGTTGGCGTTGTTAGCATGCAGTGCAGCGATCACTCCTCGGTGAGGGGCGTCAGGGGCGTCACATACAGTGACATACACCAGCGGTGCAAAAAAACCAGCACCGCCAGGCCGACGGCTCACCCCAAAGGAGGGCGCCGCCACGCCAGGCGCCAGACGGTACAGGAACACCTGATCGGCTGCAGCGCTGCTGCTGTCTGCCGCTGCTGCTGGCCCAGCTGCCGAGCCTGGTGCTTCCCCTGCCGCTGCTGAGTCGCCACAGCCAGCGGTGAGCACCTGGCAACAGCGCCTTGGGCAGCATGTCAGTCACACCCCGGTCCAAACCAGCAGTGACAGCGTGGTTGGTCTACAGCAGAGTGGCGCGCGCTGCCACACCCCGTGCCCCACCCAAGGAGCACGTGTCCGGCCAGCTCCCCGGCCCGCACCTGCATGGTGTAGAATTCGATCTGGGGGCTGGGCGCCAGCACCTCTGGGCGCAGCAGCTCTTGGAAGTGGGTGCTGGCCAGCAGGCGGGGCGGCAGGGGCGCCATGGCCGCCAAGTGCTCCAGGCTGGCAGATAGCAGGCCCACGCCATCGTGCGTCAGCGTGCCCTTGCCAAACTGCAGGCATCGGGCAGAGTGTGCCGGCTGTGGCCAGTGGCAGGTGGGTGGGTGCGTGACTGGGAAGCAGCAGAAGGCGTGCCGGGGCTGCCAGGAGCGCAGACCACACGGCCGCCGCGGGCTGGGGTGGGGGTGGCCTCACCTCATCGATCAGGACCACGGACCGGGAGGTGGCTCTGTTCAGCATGCCCGCCACCTGCGCAGCAGCAGGCCCCCAGCCTGGGCAGCAGCAGCCAGAGCATGTGCACTTGCGGGGGGCCAGGAGCCATAGCAGGAGGTCGCAGGGAGCACACCCAGCGGGCACGCCCAGGTGACGAAAGTGTGAAGGGTGTGTGCCTTTTGAATGCGGCCATGCCTGCTGCCACCACCCTCCAGCCAAGGCCGCCCTTGCCTGCAGCAGGTCGCCCATGAAGGTGCTGCGCCCCGCGGCCAGGGCCTCATGGCTGACGATGCGCGTCAGCAGGCGGTCGGCCAGCCCAACGGTGGCCGAGGCAGCCGGCACGAAGCTGCCCACGTGCGCCAGGTACACCACCAGCCCCACCTGCAGAGCACGCCACCACAGTGGGCGCCTGGAGGCTGTGTCCCATCCACCCCAGCAGCAGGTACCCTGCCCGTATCATCCAATGCATGCAGACCACAGGGCCTGAGCGGGCAGTTTGCCCCTCCAGCATAGCCAGCACCCACACGCGCCTGCTTGCTGTAGCAGCTCTTGCCGCTGGCGTTGGGGCCAGTGATGATGTGGCAGCGCCCGGTGGCGCCCATGCAGGTGTCGTTGGGGATGAATGCATCCACCAGCTGCTCGGTCAGCGGGTGGCGGCCTGCAGTCTCCACTGATACCTATCAGTGGAGGTATACCAGCCTTGCCACACTATTGGCCAGCAGCAGTAGCTTGACTTGACCAGGAGGGTCGGCTGCTGCCAGGGCAGCGGTCGGGTGGCTGTAGCATGCCGGGCACCTCTCCTTGACCATGCACACCCAGGCTCACCTTGCGTGATGTGCAGCACGTTGTCGGTGGTCAGCTGGGGCCGGCAGTAGCCCAGGTCCCGGGCAGTGGCTGCCAGGCTGACCAGGCAGTCCAGCTCAGCAACGGCGGCCGCAGCCTGGTGCAGGGCGGGTCCATACTCCAGCAGCCGCCGGATGAGCTCGGCACAGATGCCGGCCTGCATGATGAGCACACACGCGCCAGCGCCTGCACCGCTGACCCGCAGCCTCAAAGAGGGGCGCCGTCACAGGCCGGTTGCACGCCCCTTGCCAAGATTGCTGGCAGAGCAGCCGGTCGTGCTGGGACGTGTCATGAAGCCCAAGCTGCTCGCACCTCCAGGTCCTGGATCTTGTACTGCCAGTCGCCGTACCGCTGGTTCAGGCCGGCGGTGGTGTCGCATGCGTAGTACGCGCTGAACCCCGCGCCGTGCGGGTCCTCACCTGCAGGGCCACCAGGTCACGCAGACGCTGCAGTGTCGGACAGCACCTGAGGGCAGGATGCTGCAATGGCGCCTGTCGGCAGGGCAGTGGCAGCTGGAGAGGCGTCATTGGGCGGGGTGGCTGCCCCCTCAGGGTCGCTGCCCCCTGAGGACGCTCCCCGCCACCCGGCCCCCACCTGTGTGCACCAGCTCATAATCGGGCAGCAGCTCCCGCAGCTCCTCTGCCAGCTGCGCGCCCGTCACCTGCATCACGTAGCCCAGCTGCAAGCAGCCGGCCCGCAAGGCAGGCACCAGGCATGAGCACGACAAGCGCAGCTGGCGGCATGTGGCATGCAGCACAGGGCCGCGCCTGGATGCAGCGCAGCCTGAGGCCGTGCACAAACTTGGCATAGGCATGCAGCACAGGGCCGCGCCTGGATGCAGCGCAGCCTGAGGCCGTGCAGCACGAACTTGGCATAGGCATGCAGCACAGGGCCGCGCCTGGATGCAGCGCAGCCTGAGGCCGTGCAGCACGAACTTGGCATAGGCACCCGGCCGTGCACAAACGTGGCATAGGCACCCGGCATCACATAGGGCACAGCTGAGGCTGTGCAGCACGAACTTGGCATAGGCACGCAGCATCACATAGGGCACAGCTGAGGTTCGGCAGGGACAGTCAAGCGCTGCACATCAGGGGCGCCCTGCCCTGGCACCTGCCTGTGGCATGTACACAATGCTCCACAGCTGCTGGGCGTAGCGGCGGCCCACGCTGGCGGGGACGCGTCCCAGCTCCAGCTCCACCAGCTGCAAGGGGGGAAGGCGGGCAGCAGGACGTCAGCTGCAAGTCAACTAGCATGGCCATGGGGTATTGCCAAGAGGGCGCGACAGCAGCAATGGCCACACTGGTCAGCGCCGTCGCATGACAGGGTCCGGGCGGCAGCAGCGCGCCTGGGTCAGCGTGTCGGGCAGGCGGTCGTAGTCATCCTTCATGGCGTCCAGGTCAGCACACACGCCCGGGCGCACCATGAAGCCGCCGCCTGCGCTCCCCCACCACACCCACAGCAGTAAGCTGGTCAGCCCTGTACTGCAGAGTGGGACGGGCCAGAAAATACGCACTACTCGTGCGACTGCCGACTGCCCGCAGAGCCCGCCGAGCAAGTGGTGTGGTGGCCGCATGCGTGTCCCCAGCACCCAGCTGCTCACCAAGTGCCTGCTGCAGGTCCACAACATCCTCGATCAACCCAGCGCCTGCGGGTGGTGCATGTACAAGGCAGGGCACGGCTGCCTGCTGGGGTCACTGCCTGGTGAGCCGCCCTGGCGGCGCAAGGCCGCACCAAGCAAGTGCTCTCTACTACACCCAGCCACTGGCGCTTGCAGCTGCAAGCTGCCGGTCTGCGGTGTCTGCCCCCTCCGCTGCCCCCTCACAACACACTCAGCTCACATGTCTGCACTTGCGTCATTGCTGCGCCCCTCAGGACGCGTGTGATGCCCATCCGGCTCCACCGCCCTGCAGCCTCCCCTGCGCCCAGGTGCTGGCCAGCTGCATGCCGCTGCAGCAGGCGCCCGCGATCTTCGACCGCCTCCTCCTGGGCACATAGGTCGTCCAGGGCACCTGACAGCTGCAGCAGAGCTGTGAAGCTGCTCAGCAGCGCCTGCAACACAGGGTGCGCGGCACATCATTTGGTAGGTGAGGATGACCATGAGGTGAGGATGACCATGAGTGGGGCTCAAATGGCGCTGCTGGCAGCGATTTGTCCGTGGTACTCAGGTGGCACTACTGGTACTGCCGCCCGGGATGCAGCGCCGACAGCAGGTGCAGCGCTCGCCTATGGCCCCCCAGACTGCCGGACCTTGAACACAGCGGGGCTTGGCGCACTCTGGCTGAGCTGCATGCGCGCCAGCAGGTGGGGCAGGTCTTGAACCTGCGGCGCGCGCCGGTCAGCAGGCGTCAAACAGCGAGGTCTGGTGTCAAAGCAGATCGGCATGCAACGCGTTCAATCAGTCGTGTTCATGCCCTCAGCAGCTGCACTGCATTCAAGAGCCCTGCTGGCCACCCCCCCCCCCCCCCCTGCGCACACCTTTCTCATGAGGGCCTTCAGCTGCGCCATCAGGTCGGGGGCCGCCATCAGCCGCTCGATGGTGTCGTGGCGCTGACTCAGCACATCCAGGTCCACCACGGGCCGCAGGAACCACAGGCGCAGCAGGCGCTTGCCCTGCAGGTGCCAGAAGCCACACGGTTGAACAAAGGGATGGAGGCCGGCCAGCAGTAGATGCAGCAGCGGCAGAGGTGGCAGAAGCAGCCCTGGTGATCGCCGGCCATCGGCGTCGCACCATCTGCGTCACGCAGCGCTGCAGCAGCCCAAACACGCTGAACCCCTCCTTGGTGGCGCCGATGCCCATGTTGGAGGGGTGGCGCTCCGCACGGAACACATCCAGGGCGCGCAGCGTCTCAGCGTCCACCTGCAGGTGCCTGTGGGCGCACCAGCAGGGCGGGAGAGGTGGCTGGAGGGGTGAGGCTAATAACAGGTTGCCACCAGGGTGCCACCTGCAGGGCCTCGTCACAGCCTGAGACAGGCAGCTACAGGTGCGCATGTGATGCCCTGGTTGGCTGCTGGCAGCCCCAAGCAGCAGCTGCAAGGGGGCAGCAACCAGCAATGAGGACAGCTGATGACAGGGGGGCGGTGGCGGCGGGGACGCGGGCAGGGAGGTGTCCAGCAGCGGCGGCAGGCATGCTCGCGCACCCTGCCAGCGACAGCTCAGACAGGCCATCCACGCACAGCGGGTCGCCGGCTGCGTGCGTGCAGTCCAGGCCCTGCTCCTGTGGGGAGCATGGATGATGGCGTGAGGGCGGGTCTGGGGGGGGGTCCAGGTGTGAGGGATGAGGTGTGCCGGTGCAACGCCAATGCAACAGATCATCTGCACCGACGCGCATGCAGGTGGAGCAGCCCAGTCGCAAACAACGCCCCACAAAACTGATAAACAAAGGCTGCGCACAATCCAGCAGCATATGCACGCACACCTTGCGAAGGATGGCCACCAGCGCCCCCAGGGCACACACCAGGCGCTCGCAGGACAGGTCGAACGCCGTGCCCAACGCCTGCAGGTGCTGCTGAGGGGGGGGTGCGGCCTCCGCCCCGGCTGCTCCCATGCGCTGCTGCTGCTGGGCGTCTGGACCACCTGCAACCCCCAGGCTGCGCACCCGGAGGCCCTGCAGAGCGGCGAGCGCCTGCACAACAGGCAGCGGCAAAGCAGCCGCCCGCAGGAGGCTCATCGTCACAACTCACACCCTCAGACGGCTGCCTGATGCAGTGCCGCAGCATCTGCTTGCCATTTGCTTTGCCCTGGCCAAACCTCCTGTCTACCGGCCTCGCGACTGCTTGCAGCTGCATGCGGCTGCTGGTCCAGTGCCTCCACCCGCTGCCGTGCACCTTGTTGTGCATGAATGCCTGCACCCGCGGCCGCGCACCTTGTCGTGCATGAACAGCGCGTTGCGCTCCAGCTGCACCCTGTACCTCCCCCTGCTGGTCACCGCGTCCGGCACGGGCGCCTCACAGGCCGCCAGCAGGTCGGCATCGCTCCTGCGGCAGGTGGCGCAGCGTGGATGTGGCTGAGCAACATGCAGCGTGTGCACCGGACGAACGTGACGCGCTCCCGAGCTGCGGATGGCTGCAGGTTGGCGCACCGTGCAGAATTGTGGCAGCGCCAGTGAAGGGCGGCGACAAAGGCGCAAGCAGAAGCGGCCCTCACTTGCTGCTGATGCAGATGACGTCAGGGTCCAGCTGCAGCTTGACGTACTGCAACATCTGCAGCCATGCACGCCAAGAGGCGGTGGCATGGCTGCAGCAGCGGCGGCTGGCAAGCAGCAGCGCAGGCCACCGCATGGCTGGCAGCGCAGCTGTACCTGGTGGGCGCAGGGGCCTGCCGCATCGTCTGTCACCTGTAGCACTTGGATCTGCAGGCAGCATGCCCAGGCGGTGGCCAAGGAAGACGTGGCCGCAGCTCTATCTCTCCATTGCTGCGCTGCGGGTGGGGCCGGGGAGTCACTTCGCTCCGGACGGCAAGCAGTGGCCACCCACCCACCTGGTTGGTGAGCTTGTCGTATGCCGCAACTCCCAGGGCGCTGCCATGGAAGCTGCAAACCATCCAGGTGTGAGTGCTGGTGGCGGCCTCATCATGGGCGCCAGGGAGCCCGGCCGCCCACGCGGCCTCGTCAGCAGCGGCGGCGGCGAGGGGCGGGCGCATGGGGCATGATGCATGCGTCTGCGCCGCAGGATCGGGGAGCACACTGCTGATGCGGGATCGCTTGACGTGCACGGACTCGGAATAGAAGCCGTCAACCCCCTCCCGGGCTGCCAGAGAGGGTGACACCAGGCTGTCCGAATAGGCGGGAGAGCCCTGGAACCAGGACGACCGCATGCTGGCGCTGCCCTCTGTGCGCTGGGGGGCCCAAACCGCCAGGTTTATATGTTTAATGTGTGGCTGCGGCGGCCTGCGGCAGCTGGATTAACCCAGATCACCGATCAGCTGCGCGGTCGCAGCGCGGTTGGGCTCCACAACACTCTTGCAAAGCATTTGCAATGGTACGTTCCACACGCACGCAGCCGGCGCAGCAGCTCTCACTCCATCTTGGTCAGCGCCACCAACCAGGAGTAGCAGGCGTGGTGCCCCGCCGCCGCGGCGGCCGCTGCCTGCTTCAGGTCCTCTGCTATGCCGCTCACCAGCCTGACCATGGCGCCAGGCACCTCATCCACCAGCCTGTGCCTGGGTGCAGCGTCAGCCCCAGCCCCCACATCCGCCGCCGGCTGCTGCAGCTGCTGCCGCTGCAGGCCGCCCAGGGGGGACCCAGCTGCAGGGGCGGCGCCGCTGGCCGAGGCCTCCGGCACCCCCGGGGCCGCCGGGCTGCCATGCAGCTGGAACAGGTCGGCGGGCAGCTCGCCCGCGGGACTGCTGGGGCTGCTCAGGCCGTTCAGCAGGGCCTCCAGCTCTGCGAAGCTGTCCAGCCGGAAGGGCGCCTGCGAGCCCAGCGAGCCCAGCGTGGGCAGCCCGCCGGCTGCCGCTGGCTGATCCTGGGTACCGGAGTTGTTGGCAGGCCCAGCAGCCAGCAGCGGGAGCCGGCAGTGGCCTGGCTGGGGCAGTGATGCTGCCGCCGCAGCGGTGTGGGCGGCTGCCGCTGCGGCGTGTGCTGCGGCTGCAGCGGTGTGGGCTGCTGCCTCCCGCGACGACACTGCGGCGCTGGGCGGCAGGTGCTGCGCCTGATGGCCGACGTGCCCAATGACGGAGGAGGGCAGCACCACGGGCGTGCCCAGCAGCACCGCCTCCGGCTCCAGCAGCCCCACACAGTGAAATTCCCCAGTAGCTGGCTGCAGGCTGCGGTCATCCTGCTGTGCCTGCTGCAACAGCTGCTGGTGCTGCTCGGAGGGGTGGCCTGCGAGGCAGCGATGCAGCATGCCTGTGACCACACACGCACGGGTGGCGATGCATGCCCCTAGTAGTCACTGGCAGGCTGGTGCCCCGGAGCGCCCAGTGCTGTCTTGCTGCATGGCAGAAGCCAAAAGTCTGCGGGCAGCAGGCAAGAGCCCCCCCCCCCCCGGCGCCTGGGGCCGCTATGACCCACCCACCTGTCCCTGTCGCCTGCAGCTGCTGGAACTGCGCCAGGCTGCTGTGGAACTGGGGGTGGATGAGGGCGGAGCCACCCAGCTGTGTCAGCAGCGAGGCCAGGCCCACGGGCAGCCGCGTCTGCAGGCTCTGCAGGGCTGCCGCGTTCTGCAGGCGCCAGCAGCAGCAGTGACTGGAGGTGTGGGCAGGCGGCAGCGCGCTGGCTGGGCTTGCAGCCCGCTTCCTTCTGGCATCCCTGGAGATTGGCCGGGGTCCCGCACCGCCCACAGGCAGCAGCCCGCCGGCCCGCCCCGCCCCGCGCACCTCCTGGTTGCTGACGCTCTTCCGCAGCGCCATGATCATCGCCTGCTTGGGCAGGGCCTTCAATTCCTGCACGACGTGGTGGCAGGGATGCAGGACCTGCTCAGGAGCAGCGCCAGGCATGTGCCAGGGGTGCCAGGCATAGGGGTGGCCGCTGTACTGCGGCTGCCAAGGGGGGTGGGGGGCCCAGGTGCCGCCTGCACATGCAGCAGGCCCCCACCGCGGACGGCGCACCTCCAGCAGGGGGTCGTTGTCATAGTCTGACAGCGGAAAGTTGAGGTCTGTGTCGCGCCCCCGCATGACCAGCGCCGCCCTGTCGTAGGCCCTGCAGCAGTGCACGTGCGTAGGGGGCCAGCAGCTTGTGGGCGGGGGCGGTGGCGTGCAGGGTGGCGGCCAGGCAGGGTGCGTGGCCCCAGCAGCGGCCCAGCCAGGCGCCCCACGAGCAGCCCAACACTAGGCAGTCCGGTGTGGCAGCCACCCACTTGGCCGCCTGCTCCGCTGTGGGGAAGCTGCCCAGGTGCAGCTGCCGGCCCTTCTTCGCATTGCCCTCCTTGCCGTCCGCCTTCTTCGTCGCCTTGGCGGGCTGCTGCTGCTGCTGGGGTGCGCCGCCGACGGCGGCGGCGTCCGCTGGGCTGCCGTCGGCTTCCCCGCTGTCCCAGATGTGCGCCTCCCAGCGGCCGGTGCGCTTGTACTGGGAGACGCCGATGAAGGGGGAGTGCTTGCTCTTGGGCCCCGACCTGCGCAACGAGCGGGCGGGTTGCAGCGGGCGGGGCATGCGCGCTGTGGCTGCCCGGTGAGGTGCAAGCAGCCAGCATGGCGGTGGTGGGTGGTGCAGCTGGGGACAGGCAGCATGCAGCGTGACGTCCAGCGAATCCGTCTGTGCAGCTTGGCTGTGCGCCGGCTGATGCGGCGGCGCTCGGGCTTGCCTGTTGCGCCGCTTCTTCGTGGGCGCGGCACGCGGCGGCAGGGCGTTGCGGCCGCTGGTGCTCGCGCCGCCCGGGCTGCTCTGCGCGTCGTCTGCCATCAGCATGTCTGTGAAACGCACCGGCTCGGCTTCCGGGGTGGCGCGGGGCGGTGTGCCGGTGTTCGCCGGCTGATCGGCCATTGTTGCGTCAGGACGAAGCCAACAACACGCTTGGGGAGCGTTTCGGCACCACTAGGTGTTTGTGCGGGCGCGACATGCATTGCCGCGGCATGCCAGCAAACGCGCGCAATCCGCAACCTTGGACCGTCCCCAGGTGGGGTCCGTAGGCGCGCCGCAGCTCTCCCGCTCGCCCCCCTGCGGGCGCGCTGTGAGAACGGCTCGCTGCAAAGGTAGGTGTGCTGGCCACCCAGCTGGTGGCGGCACTGCCGTGGAGGGCGAGCGCTGGCAAGTTGGGTGTCAGCAGCCGACGGAGATGCCGCGCACGTGGCCGCCGCTGCCCCCCGCCCGCCCGCCCGGCGGTGCAGACGCCTTGCTTGCGTGTGCCGGCGCTTGTCCTTCGGCAGGCCCCCCGTGCTCGTGATGCATCAGTCACGGAACCTGCAGTGGGCTTGAGTGGGGTGGCGGGCTGGACCTGGGTTGAAGCCAGCTTGAAATGGGCTGGGGCTTGACTGGGGCTTGACTTGGGCTGGGGCTTGGGGCTTGACTGGGGCTTGACTGGGGCTTGACTGGTGACTGGACCAAGCACCAAGCACCGGTTCCA
>Ga0315908_10003563_pt1 | contig 11292 bp, 8 predicted proteins | sample LakEriMetagenome_12_FD_203520 | JGI IMG/M metagenome (GOLD analysis project Ga0315908, IMG submission 203520) | Freshwater fungal communities from buoy surface, Lake Erie, Ohio, United States - Buoy 4 MA124 | ecosystem: Environmental > Aquatic > Freshwater > Lake > Lake biofilm | place: USA...
CGGGTGAGCGTAGCTAGCAGTTCAGCCGGAATAACTTCACCACACTGATTTGCGTGACCGCCAACTTCTGGCTTGTCATCCATGATGATTACGATCTTGCCTTGGTCGGCATACTTCTTTGCGGCTGCTAGGCCAGATAATCCGGCACCGACTACTAAAACATCTGCGTACCGATAAGCCCGGTCGTATCGGGAAAGATCTCGAGTATCTGGCAAGTCACCAATTCCAGAAAGGCTGCGAGCGACTAGGCCATCGGTGATTTCAACTGTTGTGGCCTGAACCATTGGTTCGCCAGCACCAGAGTCGATATTTACCAACGCATTGGGCTCGTCAATCCAAAGGCCCATAATTCCGCGTGGTCGGTCTCGGTAAGTACTGTCAGTGAAGTGCAGTACGCCATTTTTCAAAAGGGCAGTTGCTAATGAATCACCAGTTTGGCCAACATAATCGACACCATCAAACTTGAAAGTTACATTACTCATACTGGTCTCTTTGGTTGCTCGGTAAATGGTTTGTAAGTTGGGCCGAATTCGTGAGTTATGGTGTTTCGCCACACGTTAAACCAACGGCGACATCCTGCAGAGTGCACCCAGCGCTCAGCATGCCAGCCCTTTGGATTTTCTCTAATGAAAACAAACTTCGACCATTCTTCATCAGTCGCGCTTGTTGGTTCTGGGTAAAAGATATTTGCGCCAGCGCCATAGTGGAATTCAGTTTCATCACGTGGGCCGCAGTAAGGGCATGGAATATGTAACATCTCAGACTCCTAGTGGGCCACGCCGGCTGCGCCGTGCTCGTCAATTAAATGACCGGTGATAAATCGGTCCAGGCTAAATGGGGCATTCAATTCATGCGGTTCACCCGTTGCGATGGTGTGCGCCATAGTCCAACCAGATGCAGGAGTTGCCTTAAATCCACCGGTACCCCAACCAGTATTGATAAATAAATTGTCAACCGGCGTATGTCCAATAATTGGCGAGGCATCGGGTGAAATGTCGACTATGCCACCCCAAGTGCGAAGTAGGTGGGCTCGTTCAAAAATCGGGAACAACTCAATTGCTGCAGCTAACTGATGTTCAATCACATGGAAGCCACCGCGTTGTGCGTAGGAATTGAAAGCATCAGTTCCAGCACCCATTACTAATTCGCCTTTATGGGCCTGGCTTACATAAACATGCACCATGCCGCTCATGATGACAGTGTTGTGAACTTGTTCCAGTAGTTCAGAAACTAGTGCTTGTAGTGGCCGACTTTGAATTGGAATATCAAAACCTGCAAGATTTGCTAACACGCTGGAATGCCCAGCAGCGACCATGCCGACTTTTTGTGCGGCAATTGGTCCCAGATTGGTTTTTACTCCGTGAACTTTTCCATCACGAATATCAAAGCCAGTAACTTCACAACCCTGAATAATGTCAACGCCCATGTCAGCAGCAGCTTTGGCATAACCCCAAGCAACCCAGTCATGCTTTGCAATGCCGCCGCGCGGTTGGTAGGTAGCGCCAAGTACTGGGTAGCGAACATCTGGATTGATATTCACAATCGGAGCGATCTCTTTTACTTGCTCTGGAGTCAACCACTCGCTATCAATGTCATTTATTTTGTTGGCATGGTAATTGCGCGCTTTGGCTCGCAAGTCACTCACACTATGAGCCAGCGACATAACACCGCGTTGGCTAAAGAACATTTCATAGCCGACTTCTTCTTCGAGATTTTCCCAAAGTTTTAGTGAGTGTTCGTAAATTCCGGCGGATTCATCCCACAGGTAATTGGATCTGATGACAGTGGTGTTGCGCGCCATGTTTCCGCCAGCTAGCCAGCCCTTTTCCAGCACTGCGATGTTGGTAATGCCATGGTTCTTAGCTAGGTAATAAGCCGTAGAAAGTCCATGACCACCACCACCGATGATGATGACGTCATAAACCTTTTTAGGAGTAACCCGCGCAGTCCATAAAAAATCGGGATGTTCAGGTAATTCGACACTTCGTCGACGGGTCGTGGTAGCCATGTTTAGAGCCTATCTACTGATAATTAAGAGCGCAGTCGGGACATCGAGGCATCAAACTGTGGGTCATCACTGACTACAGCTGGATACATTGAGTCGAAATACTTAACGGATACTTGGGTGCCAAGGGTGGTGTGTTCAATCGGTAGCCAAGCGTAGGCAATTTGCTTGCCAATCGAATGGCCAAAATACGAGCTGGTTGTGTACCCAGCCGGTGAACCAGCAATGAAAACTGGCTCTTTGCCCATAACCACATGTTCTGGGTTATCGAACACGAGACAAACCAGCTTGCGGATAATCGCAGCCGGATCCAGTGCTTCAAAAGCATCCGCACCAATATATCCGCCACCCTTGCGAACTGAGAACGCCAAGCCAGCTTCGTGTGGATTGTGCTCACTTGTCATGTCTGTGCCATAAGAGCGGTAACCCTTTTCTAGGCGCATGGAGTTAAATGCACCACGTCCAGCTGGAATGATTCCGAATTCTTTTCCAGCTTCTAACAAGGTGTCCCAAAGTTTTAATGCCATATCGGCATCAGTGTAAACTTCATAGCCAAGTTCGCCAACGTAAGACAAGCGCCAGAGAGTTGCTGGAACCTGATCCAAGTAAAGCGACTTGGCTTTGAAATATCCGAAAGCTTCATTAGACACATCAACGTTTGTTAACTTCTCAACAATCTTGCGAGCATGTGGTCCAAACAAACCAAGTCCAACAGTTCCAGAAGTTACATCCTTGATGTGAACTGTGTCAGGAGCAGCAGATTTCAGACGAGCAACATCGATGGCGCTATTGGCACCAATCATGAAGTGGTTTTCCGATAGTCGAGTGACTGTGACATCAGAAAGAATCCCAGCTGACTTAGTTAGCATCAGGCAGTAAGTCACTGAGCCAGGAGCTTTATCTAACTTGCCAGTGGTTTGTTCCATTAAGAACTCCATAGCGCCCTTGCCAGTTACTTCAATTCGCTTAAGTGAAGTGATGTCAAACAGTCCAACGTTTTCGCGAACATACTGCGCTTCGGCACCAATGATTGGCGACCAGTAGCGAGCTGACCACTCATCGCGCGCTGGCGTCGGGTACTTGGAAATTAAATCTTTGTTTGCTTCGTACCATTGTGGGCGTTCGAATCCGGATGCTTCCAGGAAGTAGCCACCAAGTTCTTGTTGGCGATGGTAAAAACCAGTAGTGCGAAGTGGGCGAGGCTTTTCCATTGGCTGCATTGGATGGATGATGTTGTAAACCTCGACGTAGTTTTGGGCACCACGCATAGAAATGTGGTTCGGTCCAAGCTGATGTGGTTCGAATCGATTCACATCACATTCGTGGACGGCAAGCTTTGGATGTCCATCGATGATCCATTCGGCAGTAGCGCGAGCAACACCCACAGCCTGAGTTACCCATACTGCTTCAGCAACCCAGAATCCCTTTAGGCCATTCCATTCGCCCATTAGCGGGAAGGTATCAACAGTGAATGAAAACATTCCATTCATGCCGTCGATGATCTTGGCGTCCTTAAGTTCTGGTAAAACTTTCCCAGCCAATCCCTGGACTGGCTCCCATTCTGGTGCCGTAAACGCCATCTGGCTTGGCATAATTTCTGCCTGGTCAAACGGCAAAATTTCTTCAGATTCAACCATGAGTGGACGGTGTAAGTATGAACCAATTCCCATGCCATTAAAGCGCTGACGGAAATAAAGGTCCTCACCTTGGTGACGCATAATCGGAATCGTAATTTCTTCAGTTTGATCAGCCAGGGAAGGTATGTCTTCAGTCCAAGCAAGTTGGTGGGCCAGTGGTTGGAATGCTTTTGCCATGCCAAACATGCGGCCAACTTTTGGACCCCAAATTCCAGCGCAAGAAATTACGATTTCAGCAGAGAAGAATCCTTGGTCAGTCATTACGCCAGTAACTCGTCCGGCTTCTTGTTCGATTGAAATTACTTCAGTGCGATCTTTGAAAATTGCGCCACGTGATTCAGCAAGTCTCTGCAAGGCTTGAACTGAACGAACTGCCTTGGCAATTCCATCTGTTGGACAGTAAATTGCGCCAAGGATTGTTGTTGGATCAAGCACTGGATGAAGTTCACCGGCGCGCTCTGGAGAAATAACTTCAGCTTCATATCCGTAGGCATGCAGCCATGCGGTCCTACGATGCAATTCCTTAAGACGTTCTGGGGTAGTGGCAATTTCTAGAGAGCCAACTTGATAAAAACCAGGTCCTTCTTCGTGTTCTATAGTTAAAAGTTTGTTAATGGTTTGATCGGCCATTGCAGCCAAAGTTTTATTGCCGGTAACTTTTTGTACCAGGCCTGGTGCATGTGAAGTGGAGCCACCCGGTGCTGGCATTGGGCCCTGCTCAAGAACTGTGACATCTGTCCAACCACGTTCGGTTAGTTCATCAGCTAATGAACAACCAACAATGCCGCCACCAATAATCACGATTTTTTTCACGTGCAACCCTCAATCGTTAAAAATAATGAGTTGCGAATTATGCAACAAAGTGCTTATAGCGCAACAAGATAATGGTCCTCTTGATTTACCACTTGGTCAAGTGGAATGAAAAAACTGGTGGGCCCAATTTCTTGGACCCACCAGTTTTTGGTGACTTACTAGCCAGGCTTACTTAAGCCAGCCAGCTACTGTCTCAGCGTTTGCATCGATCCACTTCTGAGCTGCAACTGCAGGATCAGTTCCGGATTCGATGTCAGCGGCTATTGCATTCTGGTCATCATTTGTCCAGGTGAAGTTCTTAACGATCTTGGTGAAAGCATCGTTAGCATCAATAACCTTAGGAGTTACCAACTTCTGCAGAGGTAACTCTGGGTAGTCAGTAAGACCTGAGGCTTGCTCTGGATCCGTCCAGTCATTTGCAGGGAACTTGATACGAGCCAGTGGAACTTTCGCTAGGAAGTTTTGTGGCGTATACCAGTAACCGATTGCAGGTGTCTTATCTTCTGCTGCCTTTGTGAAGACATCAATTAATGCCTGCTCAGAGCCTGTTGAGATAGCAGTGAAGTTCAGCTTGTTAGCTGAAATCATTTTCTCACCGATTGTGGTGTATCCCGGAGGACCTTCATACCAAGCACCCTTGCCCTTTGATTCATCGGTGACGAAAAGATCAGCATATTTGTTTAGGTTTGCTGAATCTGTGATGTCTGGATATTCGTCAGCCATCCACTGTGGAACGTACATTCCGATAATGCCAATGTTTCCGTTGTCGCCAATCTCAACAACTGCTCCACGGTCTGCCCATTCTTGCCAGCGGCCGCCGCCCCAATCTTCAATGACTAGGTCTACTGAGCCCGCTTCCATAGCGTCATATGTAACGCCAGCTTCGGCAAGTGAGACCTGACTGATGGCGCAACCGTTCGCCTTAGCAATTTCAGTTACAACTTGTGCTGAGGCGGTGTAACCAACCCAAGCGTGCATAGCAATGGCGTACGAGCCACAAGCCGCTACTTCCGCAGCATCTGTTGGTGCAGCAGATGCTTCTGCATCTACTCCCGCGCCACCACATGCTGACAACAGAAGTGCAGCAGCTGCAGCAAGCACACTGGCTTTTGCAGTAGCTTTCTTTTTCTGGATCATTCTTATCTCCTCGCTAGGAAACGAACTATCTTTCGATAGTTCTTCAAACCAACGTTTGTTAGTTTGAAATCTAGTGCTTGGGGGCCGAATTACGGGCCACCGTGTACTGGGCAATTCGGTCAATCAGCAGGCCAAGTAACAGGATTGAAAATCCTGCGATCAGCCCTTTACCCTGCAACTCTGGCTTTGACCCACCAACTATTACTAAATAGCCAAGTCCACCGGCGCCAACAAGGCCGCCAATAACCACCACTGCTAGTACAAATATCAATCCTTGATTAGTGGCAAGGAGTAGGGACTTCTTTGCCGCGGGAAGTTGTACTTTCGTTATCAACTGCCACTTAGTGGAACCTGTGGAAATCGCTGCCTCAATCATATTGGTTGGCACCTCACGGATACCTTGGCCCACGATTTTGACGACTATGGGTATTGAATAGACGATTCCAGTGGCGATACCGGTAAACCGAGAGGGTCCAAAAAAGCCGAGCATAGGGATCAAATAAACAAAAGCAGGCAGGGTTTGTCCCGCATCCAAAATTGGGCGCAGGGCACGTTCGGCTCGGTTACTTCGACCAATCCAGACGCCAACAACTACACCGATGGACATGGTCAACATAGTTGCAACGATGGTTTGCGTGAAGGTAACCATAGTGTCAAACCAAAGACCACTTGCCACTATCGCAAGTAACAAAGTGAGTGTTATAAATGCTGATCGCAGGCCACCAAGAATTAATGACAGCAGCGAGATCATTGCAACCGTCAAGAACCAAGGCGAATTTGAGAGTACGCCTTCAAGCGGATTCAAAATTCCAACCGTGACGGCCTTAGCTAAACCTGTAGTTAGGAATTCAAAATTTTCGGTAATCCAGACAATGGATGATTCCGTGACATTTGCAATGGGTTCACTTATGTTTACCTGTTCTGGAAAGTAAGCTGCCCATGCTAACTGCCGAGAGAGCACAATGCAGATAATCGTGGCAACTCCCGCTGAAACAAGTCCGAGTTTGCGACGTTTCCGAGCGCTAGCTGGAGCAGGTACAAAGGATTCATCAATAGAGATTGCGGCAGAGGTACTGCGATCAAGCATGATTGCAATCAATACAACTGCAATTCCTGCAACGAAACCACCACCAACATCTCGAATGATGAGGGCATCGATAACTGGTTTACCTAATCCTGGAGCTCCAATCAAAGCGGCAATAACAACAAAAGATAGCGCTGCCATAACTGTTTGGTTTATACCCAAAATAATGGTGCGCGAAGACATAGGTAGTTGAATTTTTCTAAGCAACTGAATGTTTGTGGTGCCCATTGAAGTTCCAGCTTCAACTGGACTAACTGGAACACCGCGGATTCCAAAAGCAGTTAAGCGAACTGCAATTGGAATGCTGTAAACCATAGTTGCAATAGTTGCCGAGGCAGGACCAATCAAAAAGAACAGCGCAAGGGGCGCGAGGTAAACCAGGGTAGGCAGAATTTGTGCGAGATCCAATATCGGAGTTACTGCTTTCAGCGCACGATCTGAAAGACCCGCCCAGATTCCAATAGGGATTCCTATTAACAGCGACATAATCACAGCAGCCAATGTCATTGCAAGAGTGTCCATGGAGTCAGTCCAGAGTCCCAGCGCCCCACAAGTGAAAACCAAAATGATGGCTGTAATTGCCATTCGTAAATGTGAGACTGCATAGACCACAAATCCAATGACAGCAATAACACCGAGCCATCCAAGTAGCGGGATACTTGAGCCCCCGGCGGGGATAGCGATTATTTCTCGGATGCCCGTTACGAATCCATCTATAAATTCACGAATCGGATTAAAGAAGTATTTAAAACTCGCGCCGTCACTTCTATTGGCTCGAATTGACGCAGCAACATTGCCAGCCCACGTGGTTACCCCAGTATCTTCTGGCACAGCTAAAACTAGAGTTGCCTGCCCCTGGAAAATTTTGGCAAGCACAACCCAAGCCGCAAGCAGCATCGCAATTAACCAACTACGTTTAAGTTTTTTTGGTACTGCGATAAACATCGCTTCCTTAATTTCGCTCATCCGTGACTACCGCCACCGACAAGCAGCAAGAAATCGCGCGGGGTAATGAAACCAAGTGTCGTATTGCCGTCAACAACTGCAACTGGTCCGTTAGCATCCAGGATCGCAGCGGTTGCGTCACGAATAATGGTTGCCGCCGGGACGCTTCGACCAGTTGCAGTTTCGTTACTGGCAAGAGGTCGAGCGATAGTTCGCACTGTCAGTACGTGTGATTTAGGCACATCGCGCGTGAAGTCAGCCACGTAGTCATCAGCTGGATTGGCAATAAGTTCTTCGGCTGTTCCCATTTGAACTACTGCTCCGTCGCGCATGATTGCAATGCGATCTCCAACACGCAGTGCCTCTGCTAAATCGTGAGTAATGAAAACCATGGTCTTGCCAAGCTCTTCATGTAGGCGCATAACTTCAGCTTGCATATCACGCCTAATGAGTGGATCTAAGGCTGAAAAGGGTTCATCCAAGAACATAACGTCTGGATCCACAGCAAGGGCGCGCGCTAACCCAACACGTTGCTGCATACCACCAGAAAGTTGTTCTGGGTATGCCTGCGCGAAACCTTGCAATCCAACAAGTTCGATCACTTCATTTGCGCGAGCATGGCGCTGTTCTTTATTCACACCATTTACTTCAAGTGCGAAGGCGATGTTGTCAATAACCCTGCGATGCGGAAGCAAGCCAAAGTTTTGAAAAACCATAGAAAATTTAGTTCTGCGCAGTTCGCGAAGCCGGGCATCGGATGCCTTCAGTACGTCTTCACCATTCATGACAACGCTGCCTGAAGTTGGTTCTATCAAACGAGTTAAGCAACGAACCAAAGTTGACTTACCAGATCCGGAAAGGCCCATAACTACAAAAACTTCCCCAGGCGCGACTTCAAATGACACGTCACGAACTGCAGCAGTATTGCCAGTCTTTTCCCGCAGTTCTGCGCGTGGCAAACTCGCATCTGGACTGTCAACAATTTTTCCCGGATTAGGCCCAAAGACTTGCCAAAGGTTTTTAACCGAAATTGCGCTGCTGTTGTCAGACATTTACTTGACCTTTCGTTGGTGTGAACCACTCCGATGGTGCTGGAGCCAAATTTTGCCAAATGTGTTTGTGTTCTAGATATTCTGCAAGACCGGCCTCGCCGAGTTCACGGCCGTTACCCGATTGCTTGAAGCCGCCCCATTCTGCTTGGGCCACATAAGGGTGATAATCGTTAATCCAAATGGTTCCGTGCCGAAGTCCACGAGCCACGCGTTGGGCTTTTTCCGAATCATTTGTCCAGACCGCTCCGGCAAGACCAAAGATCGTGTCATTACCAAGCTTGATTGCTTCTTCTTCAGATTCAAAAGTCTCGACGGTAAGGATTGGACCAAATGACTCGTCCTGCACACAGTGCATGTCAGTTGTGCAGTTATCAAGCACAGTTGGTCGGTAAAAGTACCCCGTTGCGAATTGGGATCCTTCCGGACGGCAACCGCCAGCGCGAAGAACAGCACCTTCGGCCAAGGCATCTGCGACGTATCGTTCGATTTTGTCGCGATGTGCAGCGCTGATTAGCGCGCCAGATTCGGCGTCATCATCGTAGGCACCACCCAAACGAATCAAATCAGCTCGACGTGAAATTTCATCAACTACTCGAGTATGAATAGATTTTTCAACAAGTAATCTCGCGCCTGCGGAACAAACTTGTCCAGAATGCAAGAAAACTGCAGTTAGCGCATTATCAATCGCAGCATCTAGATCAGCATCAGCAAAAATAATGTTTGGATTCTTGCCACCGAGTTCCAGGGCTACTCGCTTAACAGTTTCCGCAGAGTTAATCATTAAACGTTTGCCAGTTGCCAAGCTGCCAGTAAAGGAAACCATGTCAACACCTGGGTGAGTACTAAGTGGACCACCAGCCACTGCGCCAGAACCAAGTACCAAATTTGCCACGCCTGCTGGTAAACCAGCTTCGGTGAATACATCCATCATCATCGACGTTGTTGAAGGTGTTAATTCACTTGGCTTAATAACAAATGTGCAACCGGTTGCAATAGCTGGCGCCATTTTCCATGATGCTTGCAATAGGGGATAGTTCCACGGCGTAATCATCGCTACGACACCGATTGGTTCCGAAGTCATTGTGCTTCGGACTTTGTCGCGACCTGGATCCACTTCGCGATCGTGCGACTTAGGTGCCAACTTCGCAAAATACTTAAAAACAGAAATTACATCAGCAATGTCATATCGCGCTTCGACGATTCGCTTGGCCGTATCCTCTGATTCAGCTTTTGCAAAAAGTTCTTTATCCCGTTCGAGTATGTCTGCAACCCGCTCTAAGATTTTGCCGCGTTGTTCGCCGGTGAATGATCGCCAATGATCTGAATCAAACGCCTGGCGAGCCGCGTCGATTGCGCTTACGGTGTCCGCTGCACCACCTTCGTGAAAAGTTGCAACAAGGTGACCGTCCGCAGGATGCAAGACATTTCTAATTTCCCCTGATGAACTACCTTGTCGCTTCCCATTGATGAAGAGCGAGGTCACATTTTCATAAGTCATAGTCCAAAGCCCTACTCTCGCCAATAGTTCGGATTACCAGAAAGTTTAGATGCGCTTAGTTTCACAATGTGACCTAATGACTCAAAATCTTCAGACTTGATTCGACTTGCTGGCCCTGAAATTACCAGCGCTGCGGTTACTTCATCATGCTCGTCTCTAATCGGCGCTGCTATCGCAATAAAGTCCGCTTCCATCTCTTGATTTGCTATGGCAAATCCTTGCTTTCGAACTTGCTCTAATTCTTTCTCAAGAGCTTCACCTGAGGTAATGGTGTTGGGAGCTAGCTTCTTCCAAGATGTCGGCCGAGCCGCAATTCGCTCAGGTTGATCAAGCCAAGCCGTCAGCACTTTCCCGGTTGCGGTGCAATGCGTTGGCACACTTTGACCCAGCCAGCTGCGCATCGAAACCATCGATGGCCCCGCGACTTGATCCACGTAAAGCACTTGATTGTCGCTCAATACAGCGATGTTTACGGTTTCCCCAACTTCAGATGCGAGCGCGCGTGTTACTGCGCGGGATCCCGAGACTGCATCGAGTGAACTGGTTACAGATCCAGCAAGACGAACTAGACCTAGTCCTAACCGATATCGCCCGCGATCGGAAACTTGATCAACTAAGCCGCGATTAAGTAAGGCAGACATCAAACGAGAGGCTGTGGATTTGTGCACTCCAAGGTCAGCGGCTATTTCTGTTACGCCGGATTCACCGCGCTGGGCCAGGATTTCTAAAATCGCCAGGGCGCGATCTACGGATTGAACGGAACTTGCCTCCGCCAAATGAGTGTTGCCCATGGCGCAACGTTATGCGCAATGGGCAACTCCTGTCTTGAAAATGTTGAATTTGTTAGAACTGCCGCTAATTAACGGGCACGATCGTCATAGAGGCGTCTTTTGCTTCTGCGCCAGTATTTCCTGCGCAGCGCAAGTGAATTAGATCACCTGCTTCAACGTAAAGGTGGGTGCTGAATGAAAGATTTTGCGAACCCAAGTCAGTTGGAATATTGACGGTATGATGAGCAGAACCCTCCGTACCTACCATTTCTGGAGTTGTAGTTACCGAACAAAAAGCTTGGTCACCATTCGGGTACATGTCTACATTAGTAAATACTAAGTAATCTCCAG
>Ga0315908_10003564_pt1 | contig 11290 bp, 8 predicted proteins | sample LakEriMetagenome_12_FD_203520 | JGI IMG/M metagenome (GOLD analysis project Ga0315908, IMG submission 203520) | Freshwater fungal communities from buoy surface, Lake Erie, Ohio, United States - Buoy 4 MA124 | ecosystem: Environmental > Aquatic > Freshwater > Lake > Lake biofilm | place: USA...
TAACCACAAATATCTAAAATCACAGTTGCAAATGCTGTGTCCGAACATAACAAGCCTTGTAATACAATCAATTGAATGGTATACTGTGTAGCAGTTGAATTCGTATAAGTAGTTGTAAGTGAATTTGTATTCGTTACACTTTGTGTTTGACCATTTCCAAAATTCCAATTGTAAGTTGTTCCATTAAGGGAGTTGTTTATTACAGCAACATCTAGAGGTGAACAACCATTATTTGGAATGACAGTAAAATCAGCAATTGGAGGGTTCAAAATATCAACGAAAGCACTATCAAATACTTGACATACATTATCAGTAACGCTTAGATAGTACCAACCTGATGGAAGGGTTTGCCAAACAGATGCATCAATAAAACCACCAGGTCCTGGGCCTGTCCACTGGTATAAAGGCACTCCGGTAATACCCAAGGCTAAACCAGATACTGCACCAGTGGGTTGACAACTTGAAGGAAAAGTAAAAACTGTATCAATTGCGAGCGTTTGATTCATGGTTACCGTAACCGTATCCGTATAGGAGAAATTACAATTATCTACTGCAGTAATATAATATTCTACGGTTCCGTTTTGACTGACCCCAACAGTAATGGAATCATTGGTACTTAAATTTATGCCTGTTGAAGAAGTCCAAGTAAAATCATAGGGACCATAACCACCGGAGGCTGAAACGGCTAATAAAATATTACTATTAGCACATTGAACTATTGTGTCGGGCTCATTTATATTAATTATTGGGCCTTCCCCAATGTAAATGGTGCCGGAGGAAAGTATGGTATCACCGCAAGGATTAATCAATTGAACCGTAATGGTAACAGATTCAAACCCTTCTAAAATATTGTCTTGGATGGGAGTTAAGTTTAATACTACCGTATCAACACCAGGTAAAAAAGTAATCGGGTTAATCATATTATTGTAATCAACTCCTTCAATAGCATTTCCAGTAATCGTGTAATTAATTATTAAAGTGTCATTCATTTGAGTCTCAGGTCTTGTAAAGATGAAATCGGCATAAGTACAGCCCTCAACAATAGTGGTGTCACCTGATACTGTTGCAACGGTAACATCAACTGCGTCTGAGTTGAAACTTCCTGCTTGAAGAAAAACACCTGAATCATAGGCTTGATCTCCCACATTCGCAATGGCTAATTTAATATGATATAATTGATTGCATTGTACATCTGCTGAGGCTGTTAGTAAAACGGTGGTGCCATCATATTGTATTGCATCGCCATAAGTGGGTGTTGAAAATGCCTCATTAAAGACATAATAATTAGTGTTAGAAACATCCCCTACATTGTTAATGGTAACAGGAATTCCTCCAGGAATGACAGCAATATTCGCGCCTCCATTTGGGTACCCTGCTTGTACAAAAGGTCCGGTAATACCTGGTCCCCATAAAAATAATCCAAAGGCATCATTAAAAGTTGAAGGAGAGAATTCTGGATATTCATCTGAACCAAACATATAGTTAAAAAATAAAGTATCACCAGTCGGAATAAAATCAAATTCTAAAACAATTCCGTTAGTTACATTTCCTAATGCAATATCTATGAGGCTTGGGTCGGTAGAAACATCTGCCGTGGCAGGGAAATTATTGGTATATGAGGAGGCATTGTTTGGGCCCATGGCACCAATCGCATTACCAGTAGTAAGAACTAAGCCACTATCAATGGGAAAGGCAGGATTTGAATTGGTAAAATATCCCATATTTCCAACGGGTGTATTTGCCAAACCGGGAGCGCCATTTATTGTAATATTAAAAGCGGTAACTCCAGAACCTAATAACACACCATTCACTAATTGCGCGGGTGTGAGTGTATTGGTAACAACAATTGGTTGAGCCCATCCCTGCAATGTAATAATAGAAAAAGACAGAAGTGTAAAAATTAGTTTCATAGATAATTATTTATTTCATTTTGTTACTGGTCTATAGACCCTACTTTTGAAATTAAAGTTGCATTTCTTTGGTTTTTAATACTCTAAGATAATCAAAATTATAGTATTTTCGGGACATAATTAAAAGTTAAAATCATTTCAAATGTTAAGCACTCAAGAATACATTCAAAACAATCGCGATAAATTCCTTCAAGAGTTAATTTCTCTTTTGAAAATTCCTTCAGTTTCTGCCGATCCTTCCTATGCTTCAGAAGTGAATAAATGTGCGGCTCAAATAGCAGAAAGTTTAAAAGCAATTGGCATGGACGCAGTGGAAATTTGTCCGACAGCGGGGTTCCCTATTGTTTATGGTGAAAAAATCATAGATGCCAATTTACCTACAGTTCTGGTTTACGGACATTATGATGTGCAGCCTGCTGACCCCCTTGAATTGTGGACATCTCCACCATTTGAGCCGGTAATAAAAACTACTAAAATTCATCCTGAAGGAGCGATTTTTGCCCGCGGATCATGTGATGATAAAGGTCAAATGTTTATGCATATTAAGGCTGTTGAGGCAATGTTGAAGGCAGGCGAATTGCCTTGCAATGTGAAATTTATGATTGAAGGTGAAGAAGAAGTTGGAAGTGAAAATCTGGCGATTTTTGTGCAAAATGAAAAACAAAGATTAACAGCAGATATTATTTTAGTTTCAGATACTGGAATGTTGGCCAATGATGTGCCTTCCATCACCACTGGATTAAGAGGATTAAGTTATGTTGAAGTTGAAGTAGTTGGGCCCAATCGTGATTTACATTCGGGATTATACGGTGGGTGTGTTGCCAATCCAATTAACATATTAAGTGATATGATTGCTTCCTTGCATGATGCTGATGGAAAAATTAATATACCAGGGTTTTATGGTGATGTCGTTGAATTAACACAAGAAGAGCGCGCGGAAATGGCAAAAGCACCTTTCTCTCATGAAGCATATTGTGAAGCGCTTAATATTTCGGACACTTATGGTGAACAAGGATATTCAACTATGGAGCGCGGATCAATAAGACCCACTTTAGATGTTAATGGAATTTGGGGCGGGTATATTGGTGAAGGAGCTAAGACCGTTATTGCATCCAAAGCGAATGCGAAGATTTCTATGCGTTTGGTTCCTAATCAGTCACCAGCAAAAATAACCCAATTGTTTACAGATCATTTTTTATCTATTGCTCCAAAAGGAGTAAGTGTAAAAGTTATTCCACATCACGGTGGTGAAGCTGCTGTTACGCCTATTGATTCTATTGGTTATAAAGCTGCTAGTTTGGCCTATGAAAAAACATTCGGTAAAAAACCAATTCCCGTTAGAAGTGGTGGAAGTATTCCTATCGTAGCGATGTTTGAAAAAGTTTTAGGTTTGAAAACAGTCTTAATGGGCTTCGGTTTAGACAGTGATGCCATCCATTCTCCAAATGAGCATTACGGTGTATTTAATTTTAATAAAGGCATTGAAACTATTCCTTATTTCTACAACTATTTTGTTGAATTAAATAAACAATGAAATACATTATAGGTTTCCTTTTATTGCTCTTTTTAAGTGCTTGCTCGTTATATAAAGAACCCAGTATGGTTACCTTTAACGAAATTGAACGCGGGAAAATTGAAGATAAAAAAATAGACTTTAAGGTTAAATTGGTTTTAGTAAATCCAAATTTTTATGCCCTTAAAATAAAACCTACTGTTTTAGATATCATGATAGATGGAAATCCAATGGGGAAAATTTACCTGAATGAAAAAGTGAAACTTCGCAGGAAAACAGAACAAGAATATGCAGTACCCCTGAGCTTTAAATTAGAAAAAGGAACCTTAATGAGTCTCGTGACATTGGGTCTAAGAGATCAAATTGAAATTCAAGTCAAGGGACCAGTAAAAGGAGGAGTTCTTTTCCTTTATAAAGAATTCCCTTTTGATTACAAAAAATCTATCGCTCCGAAAGAATTAATAAATTTAAAATAAACTTAACCCTTATGCTTTCAGCTGAAGCACCCAAAAAATTATTCCTTCTCGATGCCTATGCATTAATTTACAGAGCCTATTTTGCTTTTGTTAAAAATCCAAGAATTAATTCTCGGGGAGAAAACACATCTGCAGCATTTGGATTTACAAATGTCTTAATCGATATTATTAAAAATGAAAAACCTACCCATATTGCAGTAGTTTTTGACCCTCCTGGGGGATCAACACATAGGCAAGAAAGTTTTGAAGCATATAAGGCGCATCGCGATGAAATGCCGGAAGATATTCGATCCATGATTCTCCCAATCAAGAAAATTGTAGAAGCATTTAACATACCCTTATTAGAAATTGCAGGATATGAAGCGGATGATGTAGTGGGAGCAATGGCAAAAATTGCTGACACGAGAGGTTTTATCACTTATATGATGACTCCTGATAAGGATTATGCTCAATTGGTTACGCAACATTCGTTCATTTACAAGCCAGGACGTGGGGGGAATCCACCGGAAATTATGGGCGTTAAAGAAGTTTGCGAGAAATTTGAAGTGAGTAATCCTATCCAAGTTATAGACATTCTTGGTTTGTGGGGTGACGCAGCGGATAATATCCCAGGAATTCCAGGAATCGGTGAAAAAACAGCCAAATTGTTGATTGCAAAATATGGATCTGTAGAAAATTTAATTGCTAATGCGCATGAATTAAAAGGAAAGCAACAAGAAAATGTCATTGAATTTGCTGAACAAGGTCTTGTGTCAAAAATGCTTGCAACTATTATAACTGATATTGATGTTGAGTTTGACGAAGATAAACTAATCATGTGCGATGTTGATAAAGATAAAGTCCGTGAAATATTTACTGAATTAGAATTTCTAAATCTCAGTAAACGAATTTTGGGGGAAGAGATCGTTTTGCAAACTGAATATGCCCATCCAAAAAGTGCCAATTCTGAGCAATTAGATTTATTTGGCGTTCAAAGTATGCTAGAACCTCAGGTTCCTGTACCGACCGCCTCGTATAAAACTATTGTAAGCGAAAAACCAAGCTATCATTTAATCAGTACTGCAGAAGAAAGAAAGGAATTATTAGAGATATTATTGACCAAAAACGAAGTGTGTTTTGATACAGAAACCAACAGTATTGATGCCTTACATGCAGATTTAGTTGGATTTTCATTTTCCTATAGAGCAAGAGAGGCTTTTTATATTCCGGTGAGTAAGAACTATGAGGAAGCAAAGAAAATCATACATGAATTTGCTCCGATATTTGAGGATTACGGGATTGAGAAAATTGCACACAATATCAAATACGATTTAAAAGTTCTAAATCGTTATGAAATTCGTGTACTTGGACCCACCTTTGACACCATGATCGCTCAGTATTTAATTAATCCTGAAGCGCGACAAGGCATGGATTTTATGGCCAATTATTATCTGAATTACCAAGCGATTTCCATTGAAGCATTGATTGGTAAAAAGGGAAAGGGTCAAGGGAATATGCAAGATTTAAGTCCAAATGAAATTTGCGATTACGCTTGTGAGGATGCTGATATAACCTTTCAATTAAAAGAAATCTTAGAACCTGAAATAAAGAAACCTCATCTACACGATTTGTTTTATAAAATTGAAATGCCGCTAGTAGAAGTATTGAAGGATATGGAACAAGAAGGTATTTCAATAGATGTTCCTGCATTAGAGGAATATTCTAAAGATTTAGATGTGACCTTAATTCAATTAGAGAAATCGATAAAGGAACTTGCTGGAATGGCATTTAATTTAGACTCTCCAAAACAACTTGGTGAAGTATTGTTTGAACATTTAAAAATATCAGCAAAAGCTAAAAAAACGAAAACAGGGCAGTATGCTACTTCCGAAGATGTCCTTCAAAAACACGAAAACGACCATCCAATTATTCCATTAATATTAGAATACCGTCAATTAAGGAAATTAAAATCTACTTATGTAGATCCTTTGCCTGCTTTGTGCGATGTGGTAGACGGCAGGATTCACACGAGTTTTATGCAGACTGTTACAGCAACAGGAAGGTTGAGTTCTAACAACCCTAATTTGCAAAACATTCCGATTCGTTCTGCCAAAGGAAGAGAAATACGAAGGGCATTTGTTGCCAGAAATTCAGAATTTAAATTAATGGCCGTTGATTATTCTCAAATTGAATTAAGAATAATTGCAGCATTAAGTGAAGACCCAACCATGATTGAGGCCTTTAAAGCAGGAATCGATATTCACACAGCTACAGCGGCAAAAGTTTTTAATACGGCCTTGGCTGATGTTAGTCGTGAACAAAGAAGCGCTGCAAAGGCCGTAAATTTTGGAATCATTTATGGTCAATCCGCTTTTGGTCTCGCTCAAAATTTATCGATTTCAAGAACGGAAGCAAAAGCAATCATTGATAGTTATTTTGCACAATACAGCACCATTAAACATTACATGGAAAAAGTAGTGGCTGACGCACGGGAATTGAACTATGTTGAAACCATAATGAAAAGAAGAAGATATCTTCCAGATATCAATTCAGCCAACGCAATGGTCCGGGCATTTGCAGAACGCAATGCGGTCAATGCACCGATACAAGGATCTGCAGCAGATATTATAAAGGTAGCGATGATTGCTGTTCATAAGGCCATGAAAGAAGAAAAAGTGAAATCGAAAATGATTTTGCAAGTGCATGATGAATTGGTTTTTGATGTTCATACTTCAGAAGAAATAATGATGCAAGAATTGGTGAAAAATGCAATGGAAAAAGCAGTAGAACTTGTAGTTCCTATGGAGGTAGAATTAAAGGTTGCTGATAATTGGTTAGAGGCACATTAATCTAATTATATAACCGAGGTTATGGTAAAATTATTCAATCCTATAATTCATTATTTTTGCAAAGCATGAAACAAAAAAAAGGTATCGCAATACTCGGTTCAACGGGATCAATCGGGACACAAGCTTTAGAAGTACTTGAAGCAAACCCAGATTGTTTTGATTTACAAGTACTGACGGCTGGAAAAAATGTAGACTTATTAATTGAGCAAGCGCTAAAATTTCAACCCAATTCAGTAGTTATTTCAGAAGAAAGCAATTACAAAAAATTAAAAGAAGCACTCTGGAACGAAGACATACATGTTTATTGTGGAGAAGAAGCACTTTGCCAAGTTGTTGCTTCCAATGAAGTTGATGTGGTCCTTACTGCTTTGGTTGGATATGCTGGTTTAAAACCTACTATTGCGGCTATTGAAGCAAAAAAAACAATAGCACTTGCCAACAAGGAAACCTTAGTTGTGGCAGGAGAATTAATTACCAAACTAGCCAAAGAACAGGGCGTTAATATTTATCCAGTAGATTCTGAGCATTCCGCAATATTTCAATGTTTGGTAGGTGAATTCCACAATCCAATTGAAAAAATATATTTAACTGCCTCAGGAGGTCCATTTAGAGGCTTTAGCGTGGATCAATTGTCTAAAGTTACCTTGGCGCAAGCTTTAAAGCATCCGAACTGGTCTATGGGCGCAAAAATCACAATTGATTCTGCTTCTTTAATGAATAAAGGCTTGGAAGTAATTGAGGCGAAATGGCTTTTCAATCTTAGAAGTGATCAAATTGATGTAATAGTACATCCTCAATCTATTGTGCATTCATTAGTACAATTTGAAGATGGGAGTATGAAAGCTCAAATGGGTTTACCCGATATGAAATTGCCAATACAATTTGCTTTGTCCTATCCCCAAAGATTGAAGTCGGATTATCCTAGATTTAATTTCATGGATTATCCTCAACTTACTTTTGAACCGGTAGATAGATTGGTATTTAGAAATCTAGATTTAGCATATCGTGTAATGGAAATGAAGGGAACCGCAGCGTGCAGTTTGAATGCTGCAAATGAAATTGCTGTTGAGGCCTTTTTAGCAGAAAAGATTCCCTTTTTAGCAATTGCTGAAATTAACGCACAAGTAGTTGAAAGTTCCAAGTTGATCTTAGCGCCTGAGTACAACGATTATGTACAAGCAGATGCAGAAGCAAGGGAACTTGCAAAAGCGTTAATCAATTAAAATTTCAATTGTATTCCCGTAGATATTGAGTAAAAATAATAGTCGATGGGTAAGGGTCTGTACAAATCGTAATTGTGATTATAATTAATTACAAAACTCAAATTTTTATTCACATTGAATTGCATTTGAGAATCAAAAACCCATCTAGGTGTGGTAAAATGTGAGTTCATGGGAAATTGCAAATACGACATGCCTGAGAAGTCAATGTTCTTGCCCAATTTTATCGAAAATTTAGCAGTTGTATTCAGTCTAAACATAGAGCGATAAACCTTACTACTATCTCCTACAAGGAAGGCATAACCCGAAACTAATGGATTCCACTGTTCATTTTCATAAAATGCACCTATGGTGGTGTAGAGATCAGATTTCTTTTTTTCGAACCACATATTCCTCATATGAACACCCGCAATAACACGATGCTCCATTCCTTGTATTCCGTTCCATTGGCCTTGTGCAACTAGATCAATACTGACTTTACGACTATCGTTGTCGCGAAATCTTAATTGGAAATAACCATTATTCTGCAATACTGTTTTGCCGTTGTAGGTTACATCTGTCTTTCCTAAAAAAACAAAAAGGTACTTATTTTTATAAAACCGATCAAATTCTATCCGACTGCTAAAATCAATTAAATTCTTTCTTTGTTTATTATTGGAAAAGGAAATATTCAGAGCCAAACCATACTTATGATCTCGAGTGGTATCTTGCTTGATACTGCGATCAACTGTCAAAATTTGAGCTTGAAAGTTGACGCTTATTAATAAAAAATATACAAAGAAAAACCTACCTAACATTACACTGCTTATATTCGTGTACAAAACTAAACTTCTAATGATCCCTAACGCGTTGAAAACACTATTTTTTATCCTTATTATGATGTTGATAGCCTCTTGCAGCTCTCAAATAATACAGCTTCAAGTACAGGTTTTCAAACCCTATTGCGGGGGTGCAAAACCGACGCCATTGCAAGCTGAAGGAACCTTGTCTTCGGCGGCGGGAATGTCCTTAGATTTATTTTGTGTCGACAAAAAAGGTAGTAGAAAAGTAGACCGAATTGTCCTGGACGAAAAAGGCATATGGGATGGAACATTAGCACAAGGAGAATACATTCTCAAACGAGCGGACAAAGACTTAACACTATCCGAATTAAAAGTAAAATTCAGTATAGATGATACCTTGAATTATAAATATATTGGTGATAAAAAACTAGATCAGTGGACCAAAGAAACTGACTTTTCCTTTATTGTTATTGATTCAGATAGTTTAATCAAAGGATTTGTATTAAAGGAAAAATGCTTCGTTGGATTAAATCCATGCTTTGAATACATAGGTCCAAAACCTAGATAACATTACTTATTTTTCTACTTCAGCATAATATTCATTTGCAACAAAATAATCAATCATTGCTTCTTTGATAAGATGTTGTTGTTCGCGATCTGAAATGGGGGGAATTGTTTTCAGCAATTTAAAATGTGGCCAGTTTTCTGCATCACGGCCTTCAAATTCGTAATAGCCATAAGGTTCTAACAAGGTACAAATGGCGATGTGTAAAAGATCTGTTTTTTCTGCTTTGGTATAGTTTTTATGTCCTTGTCCTAATTCATTGACCCCAATTAAAAACAAAATTGCTTGCACGTCCATACCTCCACCAAAGGTAATTTCAAGGTGTTTCATTAAATTTTGAAAGCGTATTTCTATATCAAAGTCCATGGTACAAAAATACAAAAGAAACAGCGGTAAAAATCAATTGGGATCGGTACCTTCTTCTTTATTTTTTAGGTCGTATAGTTGTTCACTTATGATTCGATCCAGGTACAATTGTTCCACTTTGGCTCTCGCCCATGGCATTCTTCGTAAGAACTTTAGACTTGATTTGATACTGGGTTCATGGCTGAAACAATTTATTGGCACAAAATAAGCTAGTTTTTCCCAACCAAATTTTTCATGTAGCTCCAAAAGCATTCTTTCAAGGGTAATCCCATGAAGTACATTATTGGGTTGCAGCGGCGAAGTGGTCATAAAATAATAAATAGGTTGCAAGATAAAATATTAATCATTACCCAATCTATAAAGTGGGAATTTATAGCAAAAAAAAGAGGCTGAATTGCTTCAGCCTCTTTTACTAAGTATTGATAACCTTAATCCCTAATGATTCTGATAGTTTGATTCTCTCCGTTCACTTGGAAGTTTAAGAAGTAAATACCAGCGTTTAGGCTCTCTATGTTGATGTTACTTTCATCGCCTTTTAATGCAATTACAGTTTCACCCATAATATTTGTAATGTTAGATAATGTAGTTGAAGCATTAGAAACTACTGTCATAACTCCTGAAGTTGGATTTGGATAAACCTCAACAGCTGAAGAAGTTAATTCATTGATTCCTACATTACATGCAGCACAACTTTCATAACATACTACGGCAACATTTGCAGCACCAGCTACTGTGTAAAAACGGTTTGTAAATCCACCAGTTGTAATTGTACATGGTTCACCACCTACAAATTGCTCAGAAGCATTCCAACCATCTAAAGTAAACTTATACTCCATAGCACCGTTTGGTAATGGAAGTGTAATATTCCAAATTCCATCCATATTTGCATCAGTCATTGGATTTGATGTACCATTCCATCCGTTAAATGTACCATTCATAAATACACCTGCATAAGCTGGTCCAGTATAACTAGTCATGTCTACTTCGAAAGAAACATCACTCGCACAAGCAGAACAACTGTTAAAACAAACTGTTCCTAAATCAGCATCACCTGTTACAGTGTAAGAACGATTTGTGAAACCACCATTAGTTACAGTACATGTCTCACCACCAACAAATTGTTCCTGACCATTCCAACCATCAAGGGTGAATTTATATTCGATTGCACCAGGTCCAATTGGAAGAGTAACATCCCAAATTCCATCCATATTTGCATCAGTCATTGGGTTACAAGCACCACACCAACCGTTAAATGTGCCATTCAAATTTACTGTTGTAAATGCAGGTCCTGTGTATTGGCTCATATCTACTTTAAATGTGATATTTGGTGTTGGAGGGTTGATAACTACTGTCTTTTGATAAACGAACTGCCACCATCCTGGACCGAAATTAATTTGAACAGTCATGGTATTTCCTCCGTTAGAGAAAAGAACATTGTAAGTAATAGAAGAAACGGCAGCAGCAGGGCTACCAAGTTCACCCGTATTGTTTACTTTAGCTAACCCCATGTGTGCGCCTAAACCATTAACGGTTAAGGTACCTAAAGCGGCATCAAACGCATAAGTTGCTGCACCACCAGTATGAGGAGCGATAGGCGTACCGCAACCTTCAGGAACGCCTTGCCAACCTT
>Ga0315908_10003565_pt1 | contig 11288 bp, 8 predicted proteins | sample LakEriMetagenome_12_FD_203520 | JGI IMG/M metagenome (GOLD analysis project Ga0315908, IMG submission 203520) | Freshwater fungal communities from buoy surface, Lake Erie, Ohio, United States - Buoy 4 MA124 | ecosystem: Environmental > Aquatic > Freshwater > Lake > Lake biofilm | place: USA...
AAATCAAGCTCAACCTGCCGTAAAATCCGCAGACAATCCTCATCCGAATATCGCTTCCGAGCCATCCCATACCCTCCCTATGGAACCATAATAGTGGCTCAACTTTAGGGGGCTAAGACACCTCCACATGCCGCGTCCCGGGATCAAGCTCATGTTTTTGAAAGGTCCGGAGGGAATTTCGGTTGAGGTTTTGCAGCGGAATGCGGAATTCCGTTGACGCTGCGCAGGCCGAAGGCGTGTGATGCGGGCCTGATCGTGAGGCGGTGGCTCCCAAGAGGAAGACATGTCCAGCATTCCCAGAATTGACCCCGAGCGGCTCCTGCATTTTGCGACAGCGGTTTATGAAAAAGCCGGGCTTTCGGCCAGCGACGCGCATCTGTGTGCCGATAGTCTGGTGCAGGCCGATTTATGCGGGCACCAGTCGCATGGCGTGTTGCGCTTGTCCTGGTATGTTGCGCGCATGATGGCTGGCGTCTGCGATCCCAAAGCCCGCCCGTCGCTGATTGTCGATGGCGGCGCCATGGCGGTGATCGATGGTCACGATGCCATGGGGCAGGTGGTTGCAGAGCAGGGCGCAAGAGAAGCCATTGCGCGCGCCAAATCCCATGGGATTGCCGCTGTCGCCATGCGCAATTCCAATCATTTCGGCACGGCTTTTTATTTCACGCTCATGGCGGCACGCGCTGGATGTATTGGCTTTCTCTCCACCAATGCGAGTCCGGCCATGGCGCCATGGGGCGGGCGCGAAAAGCGCCTCGGCAATAATCCCTGGTCATGGGCATGCCCTGCGGGGCGTCATGCGCCGATGGTTCTCGACATGGCCAATACGGGCGTGGCGCGCGGCAAAATCTATCTCGCCAAGCAGAAGGGTCAAAAAATCCCGCTCGGCTGGGCCATTAATGCAAAGGGCGCTCCGACCACCGATCCCGTGGAGGCGATTGAGGGCATCATTCTGCCGATTGCGGAGCATAAGGGATATGGCATTTCCTTGATGATGGACATGCTGTCTGGCGTTTTGACCGGCAGCGGTTTTGCGACCGATGTCGCCGGCCCCTATCAATCCAAGCGGCGGAGCATGGCGGGCCATTTCATGATCGCCATCAATATCGAAACCCTCCAGCCGCTCGACCTGTTCTGCACACGCGTCGAAGAGCTCATCGCCCAGATGAAGGGCGCACCACTTGCCGAAGGTTTCCATGAGATTTTTTATCCTGGTGAGATTGAGGCCAAGAACGACGCCCTGAACCGGAAGGACGGCCTGCTGCTGCCTGAAGATACATTGCGCGACCTCTCAAAACTCGCGAACGAATTCGGATTGAGCGATCTGCTGCCGTTCTGAAGGCATAGATTGGCCGTCTGGTAGATGGCGGAGACGGTGTCCGCTCATTTGGGGTCCGATAAAGTCCGAAGTAGTCTATGATTATGATATTTTTCAGGGCTTTGTATGACGTTATCGTCCAGAGATTTCTTGTAAGGTGTGAGAAAATCCTGCATATTCTTGTAGGTTGATTTGTAGGTCATTATTAACTGGCACTCGGGGTTTTGCTTTATGCCAGCTTTAAGCGCGCTGAAAGTGTCGAAAGCGGTGTACCCGCAGGGCAGGAGAGGGCCTTTACTTCTCTTGGATGGACAAGGCTTGAATTTGCAGATCATGCCAAGCGGATCCAAGTCTTGGATCCTGCGCTTCATGCTGAACGGCAAGGCACGCACAATGGGCCTTGGTGCTTACGGGGATGGCTCAGATGGAATCTCTCTTGGTAAAGCTCGAGAGTTAGCTGCGGAGGCCCGCTCGCTGGTAAAGAGAGGGATCGACCCGATTACGGCGCGGGAGCAGGCTATCCGTGATGAAAAAGCGGCAGCCGCACAGCGCACGGTCCGTTCTAAAACCTTTAAGGAGGTCGCCCTTGAGTATGTGCAAGGTCAAGAGGCGGGGTGGAAAAACCAGAAACATCGCGCTCAATGGCTTTCAACCCTCGAGACCTATGCTTTCCCCATCCTAGGGGAGTTGCCGGTTTTGGATGTTGATGCCGACGGTGTTGAGCGGGTTCTAAAACCAATCTGGGTTCAGATCCCTGAGACTGCCTCCCGCCTTCGAGGCCGCATCGAAGCTATACTAGACTTTGCAAAGGCGAAGGGCTGGCGAACAGGCGATAATCCAGCCCGATGGAAGGAAAGCCTAAAACATCGCCTTGCAAATGTATCCCGGATCAAGCGAACCGAACATCACCCAGCCCTCCCTTGGGAACAAGCACCGGGATTTATTGCAGAGCTTCTGGCTAAGGAGGGCGTCGCTGCAAAAGCCCTGTTGATGTGCATTCTGACTGCAACCCGTTCTGGCGAGGTTCGTGGCGCTATTTGGTCGGAGTTCGATCTGGAGAAAAAGATTTGGACGATCCCCGCTTCTAAGATGAAGGGGGGAAGGGAGCACCGTATTCCTTTGTCTGATGCCGCTTTGGACGTTCTCGCCCAGGTTATGCCCTTGGCAACTAGCAAAGATGCTCTGGTATTCCCGAGCGCTCGGACTAGAACTAAGCTAAGCGATATGTCTCTTTTAATGTTGGTTCGTGGAATGAATGAGGTGTCCGATGCCGAGCTGTTGCCTTGGCAAGCAATTGACGGCAGACCAATCGTTGTCCACGGTTTCCGCTCTACTTTTAGAGACTGGTGCGAAGAGGCGACCTCGACACCACGTGCAATAAGTGAAGCCGCTCTTGCTCATGTCGTCGAAAGCAAAGTTGAAGCCGCATATCATCGGACCGATCATTTTGAGAAGCGTCGGATACTTATGGCTCAGTGGGCCGCACACTGCTTTGGACCCAATATCATCTGATATCTCTGCTTAGCGCTTGATCAGTGCCCATATTGCGTGCTCGCTTGTTGGGCTTGATGCAGCGAGCCCGTTTACGCTCGCAGAGATTGGGTCCCCAATGCAGGCGGCGCCAAACGACACTGCTGAAACAGTGAGACCGGAATTCCCACCTGCTGGAGTGTGTATTCGAAGCCGCCCGAGTCTGGCCCGATGCTGGACCTGCACCGCAGAAATAATCGCCTCGGGGTGTCTACGACGCCCGGGTTTTGGGATTGGTCAGGGGCTGCGACGAAAACAATGCGGGCCAAGGCGCCAAAGCCGATGCTACCGGTAACCATCTCCAAGGGATAGCGGCCGGAGGTCGACTAGGAGAAACCTTGCGTGGAGCGGTTTCCGCTCGGCGCGAACAATATCCATGGCGCGCCTCACGATATTCCAATTGTAATCGCGGTACTCGCTCGCGGTTGGCTTAACCAGCTCACCGCTCCGATCACACGGATATCATGTCATTGAACCGATAATCGCTGAAGTCTGGAGACAACGGGCTGAGGCATGGCATAAATTCGCTCAATGAGAGCAAGTACCTCCGCACCAGAACGCGGCGAATTGACTTCTAGCTGCTGCTTCTTCACCTCTTCGTTGAACTCTTTGTCGGCAAAAACACTCATGAAGGCCGCCTGCATAGCCGCAGCGCGATCTTTCGGCACTCCCGGCGGCAGCAGAAACGGACGACCCAAAGCCAAAGGCGCAGATGCTGCTTCCAGCAAAAGCCGATCATCCTCGCTCTTGAGAAGATCCATGGCAAAAGGGACATTCGGTAAACCGGGTTCCTTGATAGCGCCCCACTGCAACATGGGAACTACTTTTTTCTCCGCAACCCATGCCGGGCGTAGCGACTGAAGCGCCGCCCATAAGATGCAAGCGTGCCCATCAACTTCACGATTCTCGATCGCCAGCATTGAATTGGCCATGCCAACGTATCCGACAACCGGACGCATGTTGGTTCCAAACAACTCATTGACCAATCTGGCTGACACACTCGGATTGGAGTTAACACCGGTTGAGGCTACAGTTATCCCGTCACCTCGCAGATCAGCTAATGCCCCCCGGCCTGAAGCGGCCCAGACGGTGAGCACACATGTTTCAACACTCGGCGTCCCAAGCCAGATAAATTTCCGTGGGTCGAAGGTTGCCTCTTTGACTCCAAGCATGGGTTCAAAGGGAACATTTCCCTGTAGGCCGCCTATAACAGTCCCGTCTCGCGCGACATTATTGTAAAGCAAATTCGCTGCAATGATCCCTCCTGCGCCGGGCTGGTTTCGAACCACAACAGTTGGACTTCCCGGGAGATAACGCGGTAGATGCCGCGCGATTGTTCGGCTCATCAGGTCGTAGCTACCACCCGCCGCTGATGAAACCATGAAGGAAATGGTTTTTCCGTTGTAGAACTCCTCAACGGATTGCGCGAGGATAGCGGCTGGTCGGAAGATAAAGGTTGTAACGATCAGTGGAATTAGCAGTTTCCAAAATCTCATATCGTTTCTTCCCTAGAAAAGCTGATGCCAGAGAGACGATGCTCACGAAACAAGGATCATTCCACCGTTCATGGCCACAGCCTGGCCGGTCATGTAGGAAGCATCAGGCGACATCAGGAATGCGGCAAGTCCGGCGATGTCCTCGGGATAGCCAATTCGGCCAAGCGGAATTCGGGACTTGCCACGTGCGATAAGCTCTTCAGGAGTCGTGTTCTCAAGAGGCTGAGCAGTAAAAGAAACGCCCGGAATGATTGTATTGCAACGAACGTTATGTCGTGCAAACTCAAGAGCTACTGTTTTTGTAAGGTTCAGAATTGCAGCCTTTGAGCAGGCGTAATTGGCTCCATTGACAGCACCTTCTAAAGCCCGACCCGACGCAATGTTGATGATGATGCCGCGCTGAGCGCTAATCATTGCCGCACTAAAAGCATGAATCAGATGATATGGAGCCGTGATGTTAACTTTTAAGGTTTTTTCAAACGTTGGCACTGAGAGATCAAGAACGCTACCTCGTGGATAGATGCTTGCATTATTGATTAGTCCATATGGTGCGCCATATGTCTTCAGCGTCGCAGCAATAGTGGCATCAATATCTGCACTATCTGAGAGATCGACACGGAAAAATCTCGCCACGCCTCCAGCCTCTCGAACAAGGCGAGCCGTTTCATTTCCACGTTCCTCATCAATATCCCAAGCCGATATTTTAGCTCCAGATTTAGCAAGACGCTGACAGAATGCTCGCCCAAAGCCTCCTCCAGCGCCTGTTATGATCACATGATCTCCAATCGACAATCCATCTCGCAAAATACCGTCAACAGACATATACGCCCCCTATTTTGATGCGCATATTGCGCTGAGCTCAGAGATCGTGTTCGCGCCGCTTGCCCATTACAAAGTCTTTAGTCGACTTGCGCGTCCAGCTGGTACTTGCCATATTCCATCGCGGCGCTGTCCCACGATAGGGAATGATGCGCCGAGGCCGCAAAGCAGTCGCGGAACTGGCGCTGCATCGCATTGTCTAGGAACAGCGCGCGACCACCCGCTGAATTGAACAGCCGCGATGCCGCCTGTATGGCGAGCTGCGCCGCAAAGCAGCAATTGCGCTTGCCCTGCACCTGCTGCTCGCGCGAAACCTTGTTGCCGCGTTCCAGCACTTCCATCGTCTCGCGCAAGGCGCCCATATAGAGCCGGTCTGCCGCCTCGATTTCGCAGGAGGCAAGACCGATCAGCATTTGCGTGCCGGGCTGGTCCGCCATGGACTTGCCGCGCGATTTGCGGGGCGCGGTATATTCGTAAAAGCTCTTGAGCAGCGCCTGCGCGGAGCCGATGGCAACAGCCGCATAGCTCGCCGCCGAAACGCCGCCGCGCGGCATGCGGAAGACGGGTGAATCGTGCAACAGCGCGCCGGGCGTCGTACCCGCATCATAATCGGCTTTCAAGATGATGCGGTGGGCCGGCACGAAGGCGTCCTTGACCACGAAGCTCTTCGAGCCGGTGCCTGCGAGGCCGACCACGTTCCAATCGTCGATGACGGTGACATCGCTCTTGTGGATCAGGACCATGCAGCCCTTTTTCTCGCCATTCTCCTCGATGGAGCCGCCGCAGACGAGCCAATGCACATGATCGATGCCGCTCGAAAAGCCGTGATTGCCCGACCAGAGCACGCCGCCCTCGACGGGCTTGCCCTTGCCGACGGCGGCCACGGCGACGCCAACGCGCTGCGTGTCGTCTTCGCCCCACACTTCGTCCTGCGCCTGTTTGGAGAAAGTCGCGAGCTTCAGCGGATTGTCGGCGAGCACCATATAGGTCCAGGCCTGCGAGGCGCAGCCGCGCGCCAGAGTCTGGATGATCGTGCAGAGCACGTCATAGCCCATTTCATAGCCGCCGTAGACCTTGGGCTGACAGACGCGCAACAGGCCCAAAGAAACGTAATCGGCGACAGTTTCATCCGGACAGCGGCGAAGCGCTTCAGCCTCACCGGCGCGCGCAGCAAGCACTGGGACGAGTGCATCTGCCCGCGCAACGATCTCTGCGGCGCTCGGTGGGGCCTCCTCTGCACCGAAAGAGCGCGCCGTCTGGCCGCCGATCTCTCCACCCCGGCCGACGAGGAGAGGCATGCGCCCCAGAAGCTGCGACCCCATACGCCCCCCATATCCCGGTATTTTTTCGAGCCGTTAATGAGCAGGCTATGCGGTAATTCGCCCGACCGCAATATGACCTCACAGGGAAATGTTGCCACGATACTGTCCCAATCGCTCAGGCGACCCCCGCCGATCCCCGCGTTCCGCGCGTGTCCGCAAGCCTAGCCAGTTTACCCGAATAGCTAAAGGATTGGCACGGAAAATCCTCCTACATAAAGATCTGCCTGAGGGAGGAACGGTCCGTTCTGCGATTTTGGTAAGGCCATTACTTTGGTTTGGGCGCAGTCTTTCATCTCGTCTGAATGATCTATCAGGCTAAGTAGCAGAGTTCGAAAATGCTCGGTCGTGTCTTTTCCGCCATCGGTAGCTTATTTGGCTGGCCCGATCGGTCCACAATTGAACCGACCGTTCTTGACGCTTCGAAGACTGGCCAGACCCCACGAGGTGATCCAGTCGTTATGTTAGTTGACGATTTGGTTTGTAGCTAGCGCTGGGGTGGCCGGCGAAGCTGGTTGGGGTTGCGCAGCCGGCAAAATCAAGCTCAACCTGCCGTAAAATCCGCAGACAATCCTCATCCGAATATCGCTTCCGAGCCATCCCATACCCTCCCTATGGAACCATAATAGTGGCTCAACTTTAGGGGGCTAAGACACACGATTTGGCTTTTGCTGTGAACATATCGCGCGAAGGGTCGATGGCCCGCATCAGGACCAAATCTGTCAAATGCCTTTTATCAAGTCTGGATTTGAAGATCGACGGAGTGTCTGGGGTCGGCATGGAATTGAACTGCAATCGGATTCGCAGTCTCGGGCATGGGCTCAATATTTTACCCCGCGGGCAGCCGGGCCTAATCGATCAGATGATTGGCGGACTGCTCCAGGCCTTTTTCGGAAGATCGTCCTTTGGACTTCTAATATAAGCATCTGGAAATATTGAATGATGTATTTCTTTCGGATTTTGTGGCATCTAGGCACAACGCTCGGTGCCCGTAAGCGTCTCACTCAAATGTGTCTTCGGTATCGCCCCGTTTAGGCTGCTGCACCCGTAAAGTGGCCCCTGTAAAACACTTCGGGGCTTTGCGCATGTGTAGCCGATATGGATGCGACGGCTGTGATGAGACCAGCTACAAAGCGCATGAACATTCTCCCCAGAGATCAATCAGCTCGCGGTGTAATTGCCATATTTAATGAGGTTTTCTTTCTGCTTCTCATTGCGTGGGGGAAGCTTGAAGAGACGCGCCGCCGTGCCGCCGAGAATATTGTGCTTGGCCTTTTCCGACAGGAAGGGCAGATCATAGATCGTGCTCGGCAAGTCGAAATCCCAATGCGGATAGTCAGACGCATACATGAGCTGCGTTTCTGCATTCATCATGCGGAAGGTTGTTTCCAACGCTTCCATGTCCTGTATTTCCATCGGCTGCGTCGAATAGAACATGTCACGCATATAGTCAGAAGGCTTCTTCTTCAGAAGCGGGGCTTCCGACGGGCGCATCATATATTCGTGGTCGAGGCGCTGCATCAGGAACGGAATCCAAGCGAGACCCGATTCAATCCAGATCACAGGCAGCTTGGGGAAGCGTTCGCCCATGCCGTTGATGACCCAGTTCGTGCAATGCAGGATGTTGTAGAAGGAGAAGCCAAGCGCGTGCACGCTGATGAAGCGGTTCAGGCCCTTGAACACAGGCTCGCCCCAGTTGGGACCGGAATGAAAAGCCAGCGAGAGACAGCGCTCCTCAATCGCGCGGTAGACTTTCATCAGCGCATTATCATGCACGGGGAGCGTGCGAACGGTCGTCACCATAAAGCCCGTCACCCCTTTGCAAGCCCCAAATTTTTCGACCTGACGCAAAGAAGCATCTGGATCGGATAAGGGGAGCGCGAGCTGGGTATAGAAGCGGCCGTGATTTTCTGGCAGCACGACTTCGGTGAGCCAACGATTGTAGGCCCAGCAGAGTTCGACCTCCATTTCCTTCTGCGGATGCAGGCCGACGTTCAGCATGCCGGTCGGGAAGAGGCAGGAATAATCGACGCCCATCGCGTCCATCCAGCGTTCGCCGAGCTGCACGTCGCGCAAACGATTGGGATCAGTCTTTTCGGTTGAGCGCAGCGGATAGCGCGTCACGCGCCCGCCCATATCCTGATAGCCGATCTGTGTCGGCAACAAAGCCTGCACGCCGTTTTTCAGGCGGCCACCCATGGTGAGCTGCTTCAGCACATCATTTTCCATGAAAGGGAAAATGTCGCCGAAGTTTTCGTTTTCATAATGATGCGCGTCGCAATCGACGATCATCATTTCATCATATTTGCGATCGCGGGCCTGTTCAGCCGCGTGCGCTAGCAGCTTGGTTGTGTTGAGTTCGTCCACAGTGATGCGGCGGCCGCGGTCAGCGATCAGATCCATATGCTCCTCCCTGGGGGCCTTTTGGCCCAGCGCCTGTGCGCGGCGCTTGAAGGTGAGCCTAGAACCGGCCCGAGACCGAGGCAAGGGCATTGCAGGTGCTTACAATCGGGCTATCATTGCCAATCGAGATAGAGCGCAATAGACGCTCATAAAAAGGGAGGATGATATGCTCTCACGACGGGAGGCCTTGGCCTCACTCGCCGCTATGCCCACGATCGGTCTCGCCGAGGCGCAGGCGCAAAACCAGTTCTACGCGGGTAAAACGCTCAACATTATCGTCGGCTCCTCGACAGGCGGCTATTATGACACGGCGGGCCGTACCATTGCGCGGCATCTGGCGCGCTTTATTCCGGGGCGCCCCAGCATTGTCGTGCAGAACCAGCCCGGCGCTGGCGGCCTCGCCATTGCCAATAAATTGGCCAATACGCTCGACCGCGACGGCCTCTCCATCGTCGTGATGAGCCGCGCCTTGCCGCAATTGGCATTTCTCAATGACCCAAATGCCAATTTCGATCCGCTGAAACTGACATGGCTCGGCTCGCTTTCGTCCTACAAGGACGATGCCTATCTGATGGTGGTGAACGAGAATTTTCCCGCGAGTAACATGGCGGAACTCGCCAAATTAACGAAGCCCGCGATTTTGGGCGGCACACGCGGCGGATCAACCAACATTACTTTTGCGCTGATCGGCAAAGATATGGTCGGCATGAATGTCAATGTTGTGCGCGGTTTTCCGGGTGCCAATGAAATCTGGCTGGCGATGGAACGCGGCGAAGTCGATGGGCAGATTGTCGACATCAGCGCGATCATGGTGGGTCGTCCGCAATTGTGGGCTGAGAAGAAATTGAAGCCGCTGATTGCTTTCGGCCGCACGACGCGTTTGCCCGATTATCCAAATGTTCCGATTGGGCGCGAATTGGTGAAACAGGGCGATGATTTTGCTCTGCTTGATTTCGCTGAACTGCCCTTCTTCATGGCTTTGCCAGTGGTCGCGCCGCCCGAAATCCCGGCAGATCGCGCCGCGATCTTGCGCAAGGCTTTCATGGATATGGCGATGGATGAAACCTTCCGCGCCGAAATGCTGAAAGCGGGCATTATGACGAGCCCAGTCGACGGCGCTTATGTGCAAGGGCTTTTGGAAAAGGCTGCGAAAACGCCAGAGCCTATTCGCCAGCGTTTTGCCAAGCTGCTTGCCGACAAGTGAGGATAAGAAATGTCTGATTATGTTTTGCTCGACATTGTCCGCAAGGGCCAGGTTGCGACCATCGAACTCAAGCGGATGGAAAAGCATATCCGCGAATTGATGCGCACTGAAAAGCGCGGTGGCGCGCAGCGCGCCAGTGAGGTGGCGCGCGCTCTGACAGAATTGCGCAATGATGACGAGATCCGCGTGATTGTCATCACGGGCAAGGAAGATGTCTTCACTATCCCGCCCTCGTCCTACGGCCACCACGGAAATCCCGGCAATGATTGGGACATTATGAGCGGCGTGACAAAAGCCGTTGAAGCCATGTGTACGATTGAAAAACCCGTCATTGCCAAAGTGAATGGCCATGCAGTCGGCTTTGGAGCTAATCTTGTGCTGGCCTGCGATTTCATCATCGCGCGCGAAGATGCGATCATTGCGGATCATCATATGAGCGCAGGCGATCTTGTTATTGACGGTCAAATGGTTGGCTCAGCGGACCATTGCATGGTGACAGGCGATGGCGGCACGGTGTTCGCGCCACTCAAAATGCCGCTCGCTATGGCCAAAGAATATCTGATGCTGGCGCGTCCTTTCACGGCCAAAGAATTGGCGACCATGGGTGTCGTCAATTATGCCGTGCCTGCGGCCGAGCTCGATGCCAAGACGGATGAGATCGCGCAGCGCTTGCTAAAGCGTAATGCCTATGCGCTGGCGATGACCAAGCGCATACTCAACAAGCAAGCGATGGCGCAATTCAACCAATCGCATGATGCCTCGCTGGCTTATGAGTTTTTGAACTTCTACATGCAAACGCCGCAAGCCAAAGAACTTGGCAAGGGGCGCGGCGAGACGAAGCTCTGAGATCAGCCGCGCGGTGTTGCGCGATTGACCAGCATGGTGGCGATGGCGAGGGTCGAAAACCCAAATAACGGCTGTGCTAAAAGCTGGTGTCTTAGCCCCCTAAAGTTGAGCCACTATTATGGTTCCATAGGGAGGGTATGGGATGGCTCGGAAGCGATATTCGGACGAGGATTGTCTGCGGATTTTACGGCAGGTTGAGCTTGATTTGGCTGGCGGTGCGGACGTCGCCAAGGCTTGCCGGACGGCTGGGATCAGTGACGCAACCTATTATATCTGGCGCAAGAAGTTTGGCGGGATGGCCAAGGGGCAGCTGGCAGAACTCAAGGCGCTTGAGAAGGAGAACCAGCGGCTCA
>Ga0315908_10003566_pt1 | contig 11288 bp, 9 predicted proteins | sample LakEriMetagenome_12_FD_203520 | JGI IMG/M metagenome (GOLD analysis project Ga0315908, IMG submission 203520) | Freshwater fungal communities from buoy surface, Lake Erie, Ohio, United States - Buoy 4 MA124 | ecosystem: Environmental > Aquatic > Freshwater > Lake > Lake biofilm | place: USA...
TGTCGCCGCCCACCTGGAAGGCCGGACGGCAACGGGCCGCCAGATCCACGCCCTCGATCGTGGGGCAGTGATCGGGAAGGAGCTGGGCCTGGATCTCGGCACCGATGCTCAACTGGCGATCGATGCGCTCATGGCGGCGCATGTCCTCCTGAAGGAGTTCATTCTCCAAGGCCACGCCGGTGAGGTCGGCCACCAGCTGGAGATGGCGACGGTGCACCTCACTCCAGCTGAAGCCACGCCGAGCGCTGAACACATAGAGCCGGCCCCGCATGCGGCTGCGGACCACCACCGAGGTGGCGATCACCCGGGCCGGGCCGAGCAGGCGATGCAGCAGGGGGTCCAGCAGGGCCACCACCGCCTCATCACCAGACTGGGCCTGGAGCTGGCTGTCGCTGAGGACCGCGAGCTGGCGGATCACCTCGGCGCATCCCTCCCCAGGGGACCCCTGCAGCTGCTCCCGCCAGAGACGCCCATCGGGGTGGAAGACCACCAGCACGGACCCCTCCGCCTCCACAAGCCGTGAGGCGACCACCGGCACCAGCTCAAGAAAACGCCGGAGATTGGTGAAGCTGCGCAGCGCGAAGGCCAGGGAAGCCAGCAATTCCTGGTTGCGGCGCTGCTCCCGGTTGAGGCTGTCGAGCAGCTGGCGCACCGAGGCGCCGGGCGAAAGGCCATGGGCCGAGGCCGGCAAGGGAAGGGAAGCCTCGCTGGCCGCAGGAGCCGCCGGTCGAGGGTCGGACGCCGCGGCGGGCACGGCCGCAGCAGGCATCGCGCAGACAGGGGTTGGATCGAGCGCCGCGGAGCCGTTGGCGAGGCCACTGCGCTCGCCTTGGCCGGACTGATCCGCATCTGTTCCAACGGCCGCAAGTCCAACGGCCGCAAGCTCCCCACCGCCGGGCACCGAGCCTGCGGCGGATGCGGCCGGCGAGGGGGCCGGTGAGCGGTGGGGCGGCTGGCTGCCCAAGGAGCGGCCGCGAAGGACCCGAAACGTAGCAACGTTCCCCGGGTTCGTTGGGTTGGCCGGGCCGGGGACCCCGCCTAGCCTGCAACGACGGCCCAGGAGGTCCATGGCGTTCACCACCGCGGCGGCCGAAGAGGTGCTGCTGCCCCTGGCCCAGGCCACCTCCCTGCTAATGGAGGGCCTGTCGGTGCTCACGGTGCTGAGCGGCCTGCTGGCGATCAGCCGCGATGCCCTGCCCCGGTTGGGGCGGCGCCTGCCCGAGCGGCCCTCGAACCGGGCCCGCCTCACCTTCGGCAGCTGGCTGGCCCTGGCCCTGGAGTTCCAGCTGGGCGCCGACATCGTGGCCACCACGGTGAGTCCCTCCCCCACGCACCTGATCCAGCTGGGGGTGGTGGCGCTGATCCGCACCTTCCTCAACCTCTTTCTCGGCCGCGAAATCGAAGCGGAACGGCGGCTGGAGGAGGAACAGGAACGCCGGAGGCCCTGGGCGGAGGATGGGGTGTGACCACCACGATCGACCCACGCGGTTCGGGCGAAGCAGTGCGCGACCCGGCCCGCCCGCCGGGCCGGCCCCCGGCACGGGACATGGTGTGGATCCCGGGCGGGCGTTTCCAGATGGGCTCCGACCACCACTACGGCGAGGAGGCCCCGGCTCACCCGGTGGCGGTGGATGGCTTCTGGATCGACCGCATCACGGTGACCAACGCCCAGTTCCGCAAGTTTGTGAAGGCCACGGGCCACATCACCATGGCGGAACGGCCCGCCGATCCCGCCACCTACCCGGAGGCCCAGCCGGAGCTGCTGCAGCCTGCTTCGATCGTGTTTGTGCCGCCGCTAGGGCCGGTGGGGCGGGGCGATCCCTATCGCTGGTGGCAATACGTGCCAGGGGCGAACTGGCGCCATCCGGAGGGACCCGGCAGCTCGATCAAGGGCCGCGACCACCATCCGGTGGTGCACATCGCCCATGCCGATGCCCTGGCCTATGCCGCCTGGGCGGGCAAGGCGCTGCCCTCGGAGGCGGAATGGGAGCGAGCGGCCCGGGGCGGGCTGGAAGGGGTGGAGTTCGCCTGGGGGGAGGACCTCCATCCGGGCGGCCGGATGCTGGCCAACACCTGGCAAGGCGACTTCCCGCACCACAACAGCCGTGCCGATGGCTGGGAGGGCACCGCACCGGTGGGCAGTTATCCGCCCAACGGCTACGGCCTGCTCGACATGGTGGGCAACGTTTGGGAGTGGACCGACGACTGGTACCAGGAGCACGGAGCCCGACTGGCGGCGGCGCGATCCGGCTCCGCCACGACTCCCAGCGGCGAAGCGGCCCGGGAAGGCCTGGGCAACGGAGCGGCCACCAGCACGGACAGCGAGCCGAACAGAGGGTCAGACCATGACCGTGGAGCTGGTCACGCAGCAGAAAACCTGCCTCAGGGCTGCTGTGCCACCCTGCGCAACCCCCGTGGGGCCGTTGACGCCGCCGCCAGCGTGGACCCCTCCTCCCAGCACGGCGCTATCCCGCGCAAGGTGGTGAAGGGGGGCTCCTTCCTGTGCGCCCCCAGCTACTGCCGCCGCTACCGGCCGGCCGCGCGGATGGCCCAGGGAGTCGACACCTCCACCTGCCACCTCGGCTTCCGCTGCATCGTGCGGCCGGATGCGGCCGACTGAACGGGTTGCGGGTTGATCCGGCCTTAAGAGCCGGCGGCGACGGAGGATCTAGCGAACCGCTCCAGCAGGTCGGCATCCCGGAACCGCCGCTTCACCTGGGAGGGACGCTCGCCATAGCGGGCCAGAAAATCGCGGCTGAAGGAGCCCTGGCAGAGGTAGCCGCAGGCCTGGGCCACCTGGGTGAGGCCGCCGGAGGATCCGGGTTGCTCCAGCAGGGCCCTGGCCTTGGCCAACCGTTGTTGGCGCAACCACTGCATCGGGCCGCAACCAAAGCGCTGCTTGAAGGCGTACTGAAGGGCGCGACGGCTGTAGCTGCTGCGCTGCTCCAGCTCCGAAAGACTGATCGGTTGATCGAGATGGGCCAACAGCCAATCCACCAGTTGTTGATGCAGGAAGGGTTCGCTGATCGGCGTTGCCGCGGTGGCCGCATCGAGCAGATCAGGCACCAAGAGCATCACCACCAAGCGACGGATCAGGTCATCGAGACGCAGCATCGGGTTGACGGCTCCACCGCTCACCAGGCAGCGCTCGGTGTAGGCCATGGTCTCCATCAGCAGGTTGTGGAGGCGATCGATGCGGGGATCGGCCCGACGGCTCAAGACGGCCGGTCGCTCCAGGGCCGTGCGCAGCGGCAGGGGATCAAAACCGGGGCCACCGATGGCATGGGCCACCGGCAGCAAGGAATCGGGCGAAAAACTGATAATCACCCCCGAGCACATGGTGTTGACCACCTTGATCTTGGCCTGGGTGGCAGGAATAAAAAGGCAGGAGGAGCGAATGGTATAAATCTGTCGCTCGATCGTGAAGGCATTGACGCCCGCCACGTAGGGCAGGATCAGCTGGGCCTCACACTTTTGCTCCACCTCCCCATTGATTCCGGAGCCCCAGGTCGCGAGCAGGGTGAGATCGCCAAGGCGAACGAAACCCGATTGATTGATGAAGGGCTGATCACGCTCCGGATGGTCCCAGCGGTGAACATGGAAGGGCAGAAACGTGCCCACAACAGCGCCGTGGCCAGAGGGATCACTCGATTCCAGGGAGGCCCCTGGCAGCTTGATGAAGGGGAGTGATCCCACGCCCTCAACGAGCCCGGCGGCCGACTTCGACATCGTTGAACGCAGCGATCTGCAGCGATTTGCAGAGATCCCCTTAATCATTATAGATTTTTGGGGATTTTGCCAACCAAAGTCACCAAAAACGCAATGGCCTCCAAAAAACGCAACCCCGGGACAACCAGATCCCTTCCCAGCCAATCGACAGGAAAACCGGGACCGCTGGTCGCCACGACCAACGGCTGTGTCTCGCCGATGCAGCCCTAAGGCGATCGGCCCGGATGCTGGCCCTAAGAAGCCATGCAGAGCCCGACCGGATGCTCAAGGTATCGGGCGGCCCGAGGCCAGAAGTGTCAGCCCTCGCTACGGTCCCGCCAGAGCCTCCCTACCGCTCCGATGCCGCTCAACGAATACAAGCCCGGTGCCGCCTTCCCCGGCGTGATCGGCCGCACCGCCGATGTATCGACCCCCGCCTGGCCGATGCCCAACCGGGCCAAGGAGGGGGGCCCCAATGTGCTGTACCTGGTGCTCGATGACACGGGCTTCGGGCAACTCGGTTGCTACGGCAGCCCGATCGCCACCCCCAACCTCGATGCCCTGGCGGCCGACGGTCTGCGCTTCAGCAACATGCACACCACGGCGCTCTGTTCGCCGTCGCGCTCCTGCATGCTCAACGGCCGCAACCATCACTCCAACGGCCTGGCCTGCATCACCGAAGGGTCGATGGGCTATCCCGGCTCCAACGGTTACATCCCGTTCGAGAACGGCTTCCTCTCCGAAATCCTGCTGCAGAAGGGCTACAACACCTACGCCATCGGCAAATGGCACCTCACCCCAGCGGAGGCCACCTCAGCGGCCGGCCCCTACGACCGCTGGCCCCTGGGCCGCGGCTTCGAGCGCTTCTACGGCTTCCTGGGGGGTGACACCCACCAGTACTACCCCGAACTGGTGCAGGACAACACCCAGGTGGAGCCCCCTGCGACCCCCGAGGAGGGTTATCACCTCACCCCCGATCTGGTAACGAAGGCCAAGGCGATGATCGCCGACTCGAAGCAGGTGGCGCCCAATAAGCCCTTCTTCATGTACTTCTGCACCGGCGCCATGCATGCGCCCCACCACGTGCCGAAGGAGTGGGCCGACAAGTACAAAGGCCAATTCGACGGCGGCTGGGATGCCTACCGCGAGCACACCTTCGCGCGCCAGAAGGAGCTGGGCATCATTCCGCCAGACACCGTGCTGTCGCGCCATGACCCTGATGTGCCCGACTGGAATGGCCTTTCCGCAGAAGAGAAGCGCCTCTACGCCCGCATGATGGAGGTGTTCGCCGGCTTCCTCGAGCACACCGACCATTACATCGGTGAACTGATCAGCTTCCTCAAGGAGATCGGCGAGTACGACAACACGCTGATCATGGTGATCTCCGACAACGGCGCCAGCTCCGAGGGTGGACCCACCGGTTCGGTGAACGAGGGCAAGTTCTTCAACAACGTGCCGGAGAACCTCGCGCAGAATCTCGCCGCCATCGACGACATCGGTGGCCCAAAGTATTTCAATCACTATCCCTGGGGCTGGACCCATGCCGGCAACACCCCCTTCCGCCGCTGGAAGCGCGAGACCTACCGGGGCGGCACCAGCGATCCGTTCATCCTGAGCTGGCCGAAGGGGATCGCCGCCCGCGGCGAGGTGCGCTCCCAGTACTGCCATGCGATCGACATGGTGCCCACGGTGCTCGATGCCCTCGGCATCGAAGCCCCCACCACGATCAAGGGCGTCACCCAGAGCCCGATCGAAGGCTTCTCGCTGGCCTCCTGTTTTGCGGATCCCGCCGCGCCGAGCCTGCATCTCACCCAGTACTTCGAGATGTTCGGCCACCGCTCCCTCTATCACGATGGCTGGCGCGCCGTGTGCCCCTGGCCCGGCACCTCGTTCGTGGAATCGGGCCGCCGCTTCGGCGATCCAATCAGCTATGACCAGCTTATTCAGCTTGATGCCCATGGCTGGGAGCTTTACAACCTCAAGGAGGATTTCGCCGAAACCAACAACCTCGCCGCCAGCGAACGAGACCGCCTGATCGCCATGATCGGCATGTGGTATGTGGAGGCCGGCAAGTACAACGTGCTGCCAATCGACAGCCGCGGCACCCAGCGCTTCGCGATCGAGCGGCCCCAGATCACAGCCGACCGCCAGCGCTACATCTATTACCCCGGTACCCAGATGGTGCCGTTGAATGCGGCGCCGCGGGTGTTGAACCGGCCCCATTCCATTTCGGTGGAGGTGGAGGTTCCCGCAGACGGCGCCGAGGGGGTGTTGTTCAGCATGGGCGGCAACGACGGCGGCTTCGCCTTCTACGTGCAGAACGGACTGCTCACCTACGGCTACAACTACGTGGCCGAACAGTTCTTCCGCGTTCGCTCCAGCGGCCCGCTTCCGGCCGGTCACCACATTGTGAGCGCCGAATTCACCCCCACCGGCCCCGCCGATGTGGCCAACGGCAAGGGCACCCCGGCGAAGGTGGTGCTGTTCGTGGATGGCCAGCCGGTGGGCGAAGGCGAGCTGCCCGTGACCATTCCCCTCAGCCTCGGCCTGGCAGCCGGGGTGGCGGTGGGGGCCGATCCGGGCTCGCCGGCCCTGCCGGATTACAAGCCCCCCTTCGCCTACGGCGGCAAAATCAAACGGGCCCTTGTGGATGTGAGCGGCACCCCGTTAGACGACCTGAAAGAGCAGATGCGCCAGGTCCTGGCGCGGCAGTAGGGCAAAACTCTCGGGGCGGGCCGGCACTCGCTGGACCCGGCACCAGGACTTGATGGACTCCTGATCCCCACGATGGCTGAAGGAATGCCACCCCCCGCTCCCCGCATGCCGGCTCCTGCGATGCAGCACCGGCCGATCGCAAGACTCCCGGCGCGCTTCCAGAGACTGCTGGGCTGCCTGATCGGCGTGGTGGCCGCCTACGGGATCACACGCCATGTGACGGCCCTGCCCTCCACCTTCCTCACGGCCCTGCTGCTGGCAGCGAGTTCGGTGGCCAGCGGCCGGGCCCTGGCCCCCTGGGCCTGGTGGGGCGTGCTCGGCGCCGGCTGCGGCGGCCTGCTGGGCAGCGCCATGGTGGTGGCCGAGAAGATCCAGGCCACTGACCCCCGCGAGGGACTCAGCCTTCGGCTGGCACTGGTGGGCTGTCTGATGGTGGCCGGCGCCATCGGCGGCCGCAGCTTCAGCCTCGACGCCGCCCACCCCAACCGCCGCCCCCCCAAAGACACCTTGCGCGCCGCCAGCGCCCTCACCACCGGCATCTTCGCGGTGCTGGTGACCCTCGCCTTCCTGCACAGCGGCCTCGATCAGGCCCGCACCGTCTCCAGCCGACTGAGCACCTCGCTCACGATCCTGGTGCTGGCTCTCAGCGGGCCCGGCTGGCTGGTGCACCTGCTCGGCGATAGGGGCCACCCTTCGGGCTCAGCTGGCTCGAGCCCTGACAACACAGGCTGAGGTCGATCGACCGAGAAAGCCAGCATGTTGCTCGGCGAGCCCACTCGGGCACGGACTGGGTAAAGCATCGTTTGCCAATCTCCGATAGGGTCCGACTGTCGCCATTGGGCTCTCCGCCAGGCCAGCCTCCATGACCCAGCCAATCGACCGCCACCCCGAAACGGCAGTGATTGGACGGCCCGGGCTCGGCTGCCGCCTGGCTCTGGGCGTGGCCCTAGCCGGTCGTCAACCCGGTCTCACCGGCGGAAGCTCCCCTCCCGGCCCCTTCCCAGGCCCCCCCTAACCCCTGGGCCGCCACCCTGGAGCTCTACGGATTCGCGCCGATCCGCACCACCGGAGACACCACGGTTCGCGGCTTCACGGCCGAAACGGACCTCTGGCTGGGTGATCTGATCCCCCTGATCCAGATGACGGCCTCGGCCCGCGGCAGCCTGGAGCAGGGCCGCTTCGGCCTGCTGGCGGACCTCAGCTACAACCGCATCGGCGATTCCTTTGCCCGCACCACACCCCGGGGCCTGCTCACGGGCAAGGCCTCGGTGACCACCAACCTGGGGATCTACGACCTGGCCCTGCGCTACCGCCTCGGCGCCCGGGAGAGCGCCGTGGCCGCGCCAGGGAGCTGGAGCGTGATCCCTTACGCAGGCGTGCGGCTGGTGGATGTGGGACTGGGGGTGGAGGCCGAGCTGCGCGGCAACGGACCCTTCGGACTCCGCCTGCAGCGCCAGGGCGACCTCAACCGCACCTGGGCCCAGCCCTTGCTGGGCACCCAGGCCACCGTGTTCCTGAGCCCCCGGCTGCGGGCTTTCGGCCGGGCCGACATCGGCGGCTTCGGCCTGGGCGGCGCCCAGGATCTCTCCGGCAACGCCCAGCTGGGCCTCGGCTACGCGGTGGGCAACAGCACCGACCTCAACATCTCCTGGCGCTACATGGGCCTTGCCTACGACAACGGCGCCAGCCGATCCAATGCCTTCGCCAGTTACCAGAACGGGGTGGAGGTCGGGCTGAAGTTCTTCTTTTAGGCCCCTCGCCGGGAGGCTGCCCGACTGCCGGCACCGCCGGCTAACCCGCCAACAGCGCTTCCACGAACTCAAAGCTATTAAACGGCCGCAGATCGCGGATCGTTTCGCCGGCGCCGATGAAGCGGATCGGCAGGCGGGCTTCGGAGGCCACCGCCAGGGCCACGCCGCCGCGGGCGCTGCCATCGAGCTTGGTGAGCACCACGCCGGTGAGACCGGCTGCGCTGGCGAAGGCCATGGCCTGGCGCAAGCCGTTCTGGCCCTGGCTGGCATCGAGCACCAGCAGCGATTCCACCACCGCCTCGGGGGCCAGCTTGTCGACGATGCGGCGCACCTTACTGAGCTCCTCCATCAGGTTGTGCTTGGTCTGCAGCCGGCCGGCGGTGTCCACAAGCACCAGCTCGGTGCCCTTGGCCTTGGCAGCTCCGATAGCGTCATAGACGACGGCGGCAGGATCGGCGTTGGCGCTGGGATTCGACACCACAGGCACACCGCTGCGCTCACCCCAAACGCTCACCTGCTGCACGGCGGCGGCGCGGAAGGTATCGGCGGCGGCGATCAGGCAGCTGTAACCGCTGCGCACCGCCAAATTGGCCAACTTGCCGAGGGTGGTGGTCTTACCCACGCCATTCACGCCCACCAGCAGCCACACATTGAGCCGATCCTTCTCGGGGGCCAGCAGGTCACGGCCGCTCGCGGTGATCGGCTCCTCGAGAATGGCGCGCAGCTGTTCCTTAAGGAAGCGCAGCCCTTCGGCAGGGTCCACCACCTCCTCGTTGAGGCGCTGCCGCAGGGCCTCCAGCACCCGGTCAGTGGCCTGCACTCCCACATCGGCGCGTAACAGGTTGGATTCGATGTCCTCGAGGCTCTCGCTACTGAGGGGGTCATCGCCGAGGGTGTCGAGCAGCTGGGCCACGAAGCCCTTACGGGTCTTCTCCAGGCCGCGGCGCAGGCGGGTGAGCCAGTCGATCTCCTCCAGGGAAACGTCTTCGACCCGGCGGCCCTGGGCGGCCAGCACCTCGGCGGACCAGGTGAAATCAGCATCGAACGCCCCGAGGCTGGGCTCGTCCTGGGCGGTGGATGCTGTTGCGGGGGAAGCCGCAACGGCTCCGCCGGAAGGCTTGACCGCCGCCGGTGCGGTGGGTGAAGCGGCGAGGATCTCCTGACGACGCTGCTCCCGTTGGGCGGCGGCCAGCTCCAGCAGGGAGAGCCCGGGGGCGGGTGGGGCCGACGCCCCAGGGAACGAGACCGGAGATGGCTCGGCAGGGGCGACGGCAGCTTGTGAGATTCCCGCTTCCGTGAGCGCTTCAGCGGAAGGGGCCGTGGCGGGGGAGGGCCGCTCGACAGGCGCGAATGGTGCCGTTTCAGCCGGCTCCAGGGGGATGCTCAGGAGCTCGGCTGGCGTGGAACCAGGCCCTATCGAAGCCGAACTCTGATCCGCCAGGGCGGAAACTGAACTACCGGCAAGGGCTGCCTGGACAGGGGCGGCGATACCTGCGGAACTCGGGGCTGTCGTCGAAGCCGGGGCAGTGGCGACCTGGGCAGAGGCCTCCTGTTGGGCCTTCAGGCGGGCATAGGCCTGGCGAGCCCAGGCGAGGGCATCCTGATCCACGACAGCAGAGACAGCCACCCCCGTTGGCAGAGGAAGCGGCGAAGCGGGGGGCGCCCCTAACGGGGCCACCGGCGGCGCTGACGGCGAGGAGTCCGCAGCGGAAGCCTCGAAGGGGGAATCCTCCGGAGCGGCCGTTGCGGAGGGGGCGGCAGCTTCCGGGGCCGGAGGCTCGGGCTCCGATGGGCCCGCAGCCCGCTTGAACCAGTCGAACACCATCGCCTAAACCTTCGCCGTGGTGAAACGGCGAAGCACGCCGTTGATCATGCGACGACCCTGCTCATCGCTGTAGCGGTTGGCCAGCTCCACCGCCTCATTGCAGGCCACGGCGGGAGGGGTGGCGAAAGTCTCGAGGTCCACCACCGCCAGACGCAGGATGTCGCGATCGATGCGCGGCAGACGGGTGAGGCGCCAGCCCTCCATCACTGCATCCAACCGCCCATCAATGCTGGCGCGGCCGCGCAACACGGCGGCTGCTCGGGCCAAGGCGTCGCGTCGCACGCCATCCTGATCGGCCAGCAAGAGCAGGCGGGGCAGTTCCAGGCTGGCGGAGAGGCGGTTGATCGCCTGCTCCCCCAGGCCTAGACCGGTCTGCAGGTGCTGGCGCACCCGCGGCAAACGTTCGCCGCCAGCTTCCTGAAGTTCGCTGTCGAGCAGTTCTTGCTGGGCCCGCCGCAACTCGTCAGCGGAGTGGTCGAGGGCTTCGCGCACATGCTCAGCAAGACTGGCCTGGGCCTGTTGCAACACCACCTCCAAGGAAGTGTCGGCGGACGGAGCAGTGGCGGAGGCGCGATCGCTGATCTGACCAAGGATCAGAAGGGCCAGCTCACGGGCGAGGGTGCGACTCTGCATCAGGTCTGCTTCAAGAGTACTGGGGCGCCCGCAGCTGGGCGAGCAGGGTGGAGAAACTGCGGTTGGAGGGAGCTTCGCGGTCGTCGGGGCTGACGATGCCGGCTGAGATGATCGTGCGAAATGCATCTTCCACGCTGAGATCGAGATCCCGCACCGAACGCTCCGGCACCACCGCATACCAACCGGTGGTTGGATTCGGGGCCGTGGGAATGAACACACTCAGCATCGTTTCAGGACAACTGGCCTGAACGGCCGTTCCGATCGCCCCGGTCACGAAACCAAGGGCATAAAGGCCTTCGCGGGGGTACTCCACCAGAACCACCCGGCGGAAGCGGCTTGAATTATCTCGCAGAAAGGTTTCAAGCAGCTGCTTGAGGGTCTTGTAGACCGAACCGGCCAGGGGAATCCTGAGCAGGGTGCCCTCACCGAACTCCAATAACCAGCGGCCCACGATGTTGCGGGCCATCAGACCGATCAGCAGGATGCCCAGCAGGGGAACCACCAAGCCGACTCCGAGGTTGATCAGTTCCTGAAGGAGTGGATTAAGGGTGTTGAAGGGGTTGAACTGCTTCGGTATTGAAGTGAGAAAAGCCAACACGAAGCGGCTCACCGTGGTGGCCAGCCAAATGGTGGTGGCCAGGGGAATCACCACCAGA